>Ga0209291_1000231_pt1 | contig 55479 bp, 58 predicted proteins | sample GOMGulsemesocosm_FD_184633 | JGI IMG/M metagenome (GOLD analysis project Ga0209291, IMG submission 184633) | Methane-oxidizing microbial communities from mesocosms in the Gulf of Mexico - GOM9B Gulf of Mexico (SPAdes) (version 2) | ecosystem: Environmental > Aquatic > Marine > Cold seeps...
TACTCCATAAACCCTATTAAGCACTGAGTAGTGTTAACGGGTTTTAAGATTTAAAGTGACAAGGTTTTATAAAATTTAATTCTTGTAATGTTTAAAGTTCTAGATAAAAGGTTTACCCTTTTTTTAAAAATTTATCTTTCATATCAATAACCTTACTTACACCAGCTCCTAGCTTCATTAGCGTATTAAGCTTGTCTGGGCTCATACTTTGCAGTTCTGAAGCCCAATGTGTGATGGTTTCAAGTAGGTCATGTATTTCATGCATTCTTTGTTGTGCATATTGCTCTTGAGGATTAGCGGGTTCATCTAACAAGTTATCGCGTAATAACGATAGAGTAGGGTCCACTTCTCGTTTACGGCGTTCTTCAAAGACACGTGTTGCCATTTCCCAAATAGAACCAGCTGGTGAATAATACTCTTTACGGTCTTTAGGTTTATGCTGAACTTGAACTAAACGCCAAGATTGTAATTCTTTAATACCCATACTGACATTTCCACGAGAAATATTCAGTGCCTCAGACATTTGCACCGCGGTAAGGGACTCATTATGGATGATTAATAAACCATACATTTGTCCAACAGTACGGTTAAACCCCCACCGACTGCCCATTTCGCCACAGTGCATAACAAAGGATTCAATTTTTGTTGTCATTATCATAACTAAGCCTTCTGAACTTTCAGTAATTTCTGAAAGTTTAAACTATTGTTGATTTAGATCAAGTTATTTTTGAACGAAATTGAGTTTTAAATGGCTTACTTATTAGGTATCAGGATGGGATTAATAAGGTTAACCTCTTGCCAGGGGATTATTGATAAAATCTGTTCAGGAGTTAATTACTTATCTTTAAAAACACCTTGCTCAAATGCAGCTGTAGTTAGTGTTATTATGTTTTTTGTCGTTAACTTTAATTTGTGTTTTTTACTAAAGCCAAAATAAGACTTATAACGCTTATAGTGTTTTCGTTTTATTGTTGTTGTTATTAGATGCCCTTTTTTTATTTCGGATAATAGTAAGTCAGCGGAAAACGTTGAGGTGATAATTACATCAATACGCTTTTTTAATAATAATTGGATACCATTATTAACATTTTGAATAGAAATTTTTCTTAAGCTTGTATCGTTATCAAATTTTTCAAAATAGGTGGTACCACGAGGTACACCAATTAATTTTCCTTTAAGGTCTGCATAGGTGTAGATAACATCATTATTTGCTGAAATGAAAACATGGTCATCTTCTATTTTATAAGGAGCGTAAAAAGCAAACTTATCTCTTTGGTTATTTTTATTTAATCCTACAATGACATCTACTTGCCCAAGCTCTAACATTTTTACACAACGGGCAAAGTTTGGCGCTTCGATAAAATTAAGCTGCTTGTTGAGTACTTTCGCTAAGCGAGTAAGTGCTGTGATATGAGAGCCATAAGGAACCTTCCCAAGAACTTGATAAGGAGGATAATGATCAATACAAGTGAAGATCTTCTCATTGTAAGCTTGAGAGATTGGGATGTTCAATAATATAAAAAACACTATGATTATTGTCTTTAATATCATTTAGGTTTACTATTTTTTCAAATACATTTTTAAAGAATAGTACAATAAAGTCTAAATATATAGGCACGAATAACACATGCATTTCCCTACAATCAGACTAGCTCAATGATACTTATAACTCGATAATGACAAGTGAAGAAGGTAAATTCACACCAACAAGTGTTGTATCATTTTTATCATTTTAAATGACTACCATCGCAAAGTGGTTGCTTCGATGTTTCCTTACAGCCACAAAAAAATACTCTTTTAGATTCTGTCGCCTTGTATATTACTGGTGTAAAGCTAGTACCGTTATGAGAACCATCACAAAGCGGTTGTTTTTTACTTTTACCACAAGCGCACCAAAAGTAATTTTTTCCTGATTCTACATCGATAGCATATGGTGTATCAGACGATCTTATCGCTTTATTCATAACATGTATCCTTACTGAGTGAAAACGCCCAACGCGATCTTATAGCGATTGACTAAAGTAAAAAGGGTAGATAAAGAGTTATCTATCTTTATGACAACTTTAGGCATCATATCGTCCACTTTGGAGCCTAATTACAATTATAGTTGAGGATTAATATACTTGGGGGAATTTATAGACAGTCGATTGGTAATAGTGAGCCATATGTTAATAGCATTTAATTTGGATCATTGACCATAGTAAATAAGTGAAAGCTATTGGTAGACTAAAATCAGCGCTTTATTAACTGATTTTAGTCTAGGGTATTATCGCTAAAGCTCAGTCACGTTAATGATCATTGAGTCATCAATATTACTTGAAGATACTTCGGCTTCTGAAAATTCGTACTCTTTACGAGGTTCAGCTCTATCTATAGGGAGGTTCATAAAATCAAAAAGGCTAGCGTCTGCTAATTGGCTAGGACTGATATTCTTCATTGAATTAAATATATTTTCAACTCGATGAGGGCTCACTTTTTCCCAATCACTAAACATTGATTTTATCGATTGTCGTTGTAAATTCTCCTGAGAACCACATAAGTTACATGGAATTATTGGATAATTTTTATATTGAGCAAATTGAATTAAATCTTTTTCACGGCAGAAAGCCAGCGGACGAATAACAACATTTCGTTTGTCATCAGATCGTAATTTCGGTGGCATAGCTTTTAATTTTCCGCCATGAAACATATTTAAAAACATCGTTTCAACGATATCATCCATATGGTGACCCAGCGCAATTTTAGTTGCACCAATTGACTCTGCGAATGAATACAAAGTGCCTCGTCTTAATCTCGAACAAAGACCACAGGTTGTCTTTCCTTCAGGAATTTTTTGCTTAACAATAGAGTAGGTATCTTTATCGACAATATAATAAGGAATGTTTAATGATTCAAAATAGTTTGGCAAAATGTGCTCAGGAAACCCTGGTTGTTTTTGATCTAAATTTACTGCAATTATTTTGAAGTCGATAGGAGCAGCTTTTTGCAAGCTGATCAAAATATCTAGCATCGCAAATGAGTCTTTGCCGCCACTAATGGCCGCTAATATAACGTCAGACTCTTCAATCATGTTGTACTCTGCGATTGCTTTTCCAACACGGTTACGTAATTTTTTTTCTATTTTTTTTAGTTCTGGACTGACTTTTGATGTTTCTAAGGGGATCATGTTTAAAATTTCATAATGTAAAGTGATAGTTCAAAAGGGAACTAAAATTGAATATGACTTATTTTAACAATGCTAATAAAGATAATATATAGTTTTTGACATCAATTATGTCTTGAGTTGTTTATATCTTGATTTATATGATGCTTTTTTAATTTAACAGGAATGAAAACAATAACCTGAAAAATGACCATCTATTTTAAGCATGCGATAAATAGCAAAAAACCAAGAATAGACTTGGTTTTTACGTTATGTTTAAGATTGCTAATTGCCCATCATCTAGGCTAAAGGAGATATATAACCCTCAGGCTTGATAGCGAGTACATCACAATTTAGTCGGTCAATAACATGCTCGGCAGTATTTCCAATAAGTGCAGCTGAAATTCCTGTTCGACCAATGGTGCCTAAAACAACTAATTCGGCATCAATTTTATCTGCTGTGCTTTGAATCACATCTTCAGGTAAGCCTTCTTTTACATGTGTGTTTTCACTGGAGATAAGATATGACTCTGCATGATTTTTCATCGCGACTAAGTGGTGCTTGAACATGGTGTCGTTATATTCGCAGGCATTAAATTCAGGAATCTCAATCGCGATATTTACCGGTGTGCCTGGGTAAGAGTTTACTAAATGGGTGTTAGCTTTAATTAAAGAGGCAAGATGAATCGTTTCGTTTGTTAATTTTTGGTTTAAAGCTTTATGTTCATCATCATCGCTACCGACGTTAAGTGCCGTTAGAATATTACCGTTCTCAGGCCAACTGTGCTCTTTTACTAATAATACCGGACATGGACACTTTCGCAGTATGTGCCAATCAGTGGGCGTAAAAATAACTGATTTCAGCTTATCGTGCTGATGTGTTCCTTTAATAACAATGTCGTAATCTTCAACAATGACTTTTTTAATGATTTGTTCAAAGGGACGATTATGCCAAATAATACTACTATTTATTGTAATTTCATCATGAGCAAGTTCAGCTATTTTTTCGTCAAGCCATTGTTGGCGGTCATTTATCACAGACTTCCGCATTGCTTCGCGTTCATCGCCTGACAGCATTGTTGTCATTTCATAAGAAAAGTCGTAAATGGTTAAGAATGCGGTAATAATACCGCCACTATGACGCGCGAGCTCAATGGATCTCTTAAGTGCTTTTTGATCTTCGGTGCTAGGGTCAATAACTGTTAATATTTTTTTATACTTTTCCATAACATTTACTCCTTAAGGTATTACTAACTTAACAATAGACCATATTGCTTGTTTATTATTTGCTTTAAATCAAAATATTTATAACATTAATAAATAACTGTTCACAATATTTAGACAAAAAAAATGCTTAACATCAACAATGTTAAGCATTTTATATTAATTTTAAATAAAACTTATAATAAAGCACATTTATTAAGTTCTTCTATATTGAGAATGGTAATCAACTTACCTTCAACACCAATTAAGCCATTTTTTTGAAAGCGATTTAATAGACGGCTGATAGTTTCAACGGTTAATCCAATATAGTTACCTATATCACTACGGGTCATGCTTAAACGAAACTCTCTTGATGATAAACCTCGTGCATGATAACGGGTACTTAATGTCGAAATAAATGTGGCTAAACGTTGCTCTGCATTTTTTCGGTTTAGCAGAGTTAACATTTCTTGATCCGAGCGTATTTCAGAGCTCATCATACGAAGAATTTGTTTTTTCAACTTAGGCATCGAGTTGGATAATGAATCAAGGGTATTATATGGTATTTCACAAACCATTGATGTTTCAAGCGCTTTAGCAAAGCTGGGATGCTCTGAATCTGCAATCGCATCAAAACCTAATAAATCACCAGCGAGGTGAAAGCCAGTAATTTGTTCTTCGCCTTGCTCATTTACTGTAAAGGTTTTGAATGTCCCAGAGCGAATGGCATATAACGCTTGCATTTTATCGCCATCTTGGAAAACCTGTTCGCCTTTATGGATTGGACGTTTACGGTCAATAATATTGTCTAGCGTATCAAGCTCTTTATCATTTAAAGAAAATGGCAAGCATAGCTCACTGATACTGCAGTTTTGACAATGAATGTGTTGTGAAATAGAACATGGTTTTTTATACATACTGACCTGATTGATATTTTAATCCCTAATAATAGCGATAATATTAAAACAATTGCTGATATGCAATGATTAAGCTGTATATTCCATACATAATTATAATAAAAGCCATTATTTTCTTAAATTTAGCGTTTGTTAACAGTGATTTTATGCCAAAGGTGCCTAATGAAATACTCAGTAATGCTGGAAGTGTACCCATACCAAAACTCGCCATGATTAATGCTCCAGACATTGCATTACCACTAGCTAAAGACCATGTTAGTGTCGAATAAACTAAGCCACAAGGTAACCAACCCCAAACAGCGCCAAGAGCGATAGCTTGTTTAGCATTATTAATGGGAATAAATCTTTTGCTTAAGGGAGATAAATAACGCCAAAGCACCTTGCCAAAAGATTCTATTTTAGTTAACAACATTAGCCATTGACCAAGGTATAAGCCCAATAATATTAGAAATATAGCGGCGACGATACGCAGGAAACCCAGTGGAACCCCCATACTTTTAGCGGCAATTGAACTACTAAAACCAACAATTGCGCCAATAAGAGAATAAGAAAATATCCGGCCAAGGTGATAAGCACTCACCAGCTTGAATTGTTTACTCGAGTTCTGTTGCTGTGCTATGGCAGAAGTAAGCATAGTTGTTATACCTCCACACATACCAATACAGTGCCCAGAGCCTAATAAGCCGATAACAAAAGCTGATAAAAAGTCAATGTTAAGCATAATGCTTATTCGTTATCCTTCGTGTTCTTGTGTTGTACATCAGCAGGCTTGGCAAGTTTATCTGTTGTATCACTTGTTGGATCATCAAATAAAATACTCATGCCTTGTTTTTCTAAGTCTTCGAATTGTTCTGTTTTCACTGCCCAGAAAAAAAAGTAAATACCTAACGCTGTTAGTAATATCGCAATGGGGATCAATACATAAATAATACTCATTTTATTTCTTACCTTGGGGCTGTGGTTTATTTCTTCAACAAACGTAATGAATTGGTGATAACAAGTATTGAGCTAGCTGACATACCAATAACTGCCATATAAGGTGTAATATAGCCAGCAACAGATAAAGGCAATACTATGGCATTATAGCCAAATGCCCAGCAATAATTTTGCCAAACAATACGACGCGTTTTAGCAGCAACATGTGTAAGCGTTGTTACCGACTTTAAACGGTTATTTAATAAAATAATATCTGCACCACTTTTAGCGACGTCGGTACCTCCTCCCATAGCAATAGAAACATGCGAGGCGCCAAAAACAGGGGTGTCGTTAACACCGTCACCTATCATCATTACGGTTGCATTTTTTTGTTCTTGTTTCTGTTTTATTAATGTCATTTTATTTGTCGCGGTCAAGGCACTATGTACTTCGTCTAAATTTAACAAAGTTTGTACTTTTACGCAGCCTGCCGCGTTATCACCAGATAACATCAGGGTATGGATATTTTTTTGCTTTAAATTTGTAATGAGAGGTAGGGCATCTACACGAATTTCATCGGCTAAATAAAAAGCGGCTATTAATTTGTTATCTTCAAGTAATACGCATGAGGATTTTTTTAGTTGTTCTCGCATGTCAAATTCGTTAAGCAACCAGCTAGGTTTGCCAATGCGATAATTTTTATCGTTAACTTTGCCGCAAATACCAGAGCCAGACTTTATTTCTACTTGTTGCGTGTTATATGAGTAATCGCGGAACTGGCGAAAGGGTTTAGCTAAGGGATGCTCAGAGTAAGATTCTAGGCTAGCGGCTATCGCTAAAACATGTTGCTGATTATATTTAGGGTCGTCAGAAAATAGTTGAGTTTCTGTAATCGAAAAATCACCAGAAGTTAAAGTGCCGGTTTTATCAAAGGCAATGGTGGTGACCTTTGGTAAGGTTTCCATCGCATGCGCAGACTTGATCATAATGCCTTCACGATTTAACCGTGTTGTTGCACACGTTAATGCGGTTGGGGTTGCTAGTGATAACGCACAAGGACAGGTCGCAACTAATACAGATAGGGTGATCCAAAATGCTTCTTCGGGCAAATGTTGTTGCCAATAAAATGCCGTAGCGATGGCGGTTAGTAAAATAACAGCAACAAAGTATTGTGCTATTTTATCCGACAGTTTCGCTAGCTTAGGTTTATGTGCCTGTGAAGATTCACTTAATCGAATGAGCTGACTCAAAAAAGAGTGCTCACTGGCATATTTTACTTCAAGGTTAATATTACCGTCACCGTTGATCGTACCCGCAAAAACTTTATCGCCTACCGACTTGTTCAAGGGCAATTGCTCCCCCGACAGCATTGCTTCGTTTAACTGACTGCAGCCTGAAATTATTGTTCCATCAGCGGGTACTACTTCACCAGGTTTGACCAAAACAATATCTTGTGGCGATAGTTTTTTCGCGGGTAGTAATACTTCCTTTTGCACCCCTTCTTCGTTAATGAGTTTTGTTGCGGTCATCGGCATTAATTTGAGTAAATTAGCGGAGACTTCTGCGGCGCGGCTACGTGCTCTAAACTCTAAAAACTTACCAATAAGCAGTAAAAAAGTGAACATTGCAACGGATTCAAAATAGACTTCACCTTGTTGAGTGACTGTAGCCCAAGCACTGGCTGAAAATGCTAGAGAAATAGCAATAGTTACAGGAACATCCATTGATAATCGTCTAGCTTTTAACGCATTTATTGCACCTTTGTAAAAGGGCTGAGCACCGTAAGTTATAATGGGTATAGTGAGTATTAAACTAGTGTAACGTAAGTAAATTAAATTGTGTTCGGCCATGCCGGAGAAAGCGCCAAAATATAAACCAAAAGCAATCATCATAACTTGCATCATTAAGATGCCAGATATACCTAAACGTCTAATATAATTTTTACTTTGAGCATTATTAAGTTGCTCTGCCGTACTAGCTTTAAAAGGAAGTGCTTGGTAGCCAATATTGGCAATATGATTTATTAATTCGCTTAATTGAATTTTACTATCAACCCAGCGCAAAGTGGCACGCTGCGTAGTGGCATTAACATTAATACTGAGTAAACCTGAAACCTTGCTCAATTGCATTTCAATGAGCCAAGCACAAGCGGCGCAACTAATACCATCAACAGTAAGGATAGTTTCTTTGTATTCAGGGGTTTGGTAAGTAAACTCATCTTGTAATGCACTGTCATCAAGCAGTTTATTCCGCTGTAATTGCTCAGGAATAAGCTGTTCGCTCTTTTGCGCAGGTGCGGTTCTAAAGCGATAGTATTCTTCTAAACCATTATCAAGGATAGTTTGTGCGACACTGTGACAACCAATACAGCACATAGATTGTTCGGATTTTTCTATGATAAGTGAAAGGTTTAAACCCGGAGGAACAATTTCACCACAATGGTAACAAGTTGTTTTCATATATTAAAGCCGATGAAATTTAGAATAGGTAGCGATTTTTTTAATTATTAAAGGAGGAGATGGCTCAACCTCACAAGAAAATACATAATAAGGTTTGAACTGGCAGCTACTCCTTGGAGTTTTTAGAAAACTTTCGTTAGCCTTCACGGGGATCTGGAATAATATCGATAAATTCGCTTTGGGGTAAAGTCATCGTTTTTTGAATTTTCCAATGGTTCTCAAATGGCGTAATGGTTAAACGCCATTTGCCTTTAATTGAATGATCAAAAACATGCCTAAAATGACCATTGCCATCAGCCGTTAAGGCTAAGTAAAAATCGTGCTGGGCAAGTGTCGGGTGATAAAAGTTAAGATTTAAAACAGGGAACACTTTTTCAATGCCCGTTGGCTTAATAACTAATTCATTACCTGATTGTTTTAACGAAAACCGCATACCTAATTTCTGTGCATGTTTTATTTTAGATATCTCTAAATTAATGGCCTTACCTTTTTTATAATAATCACCAACGACTAATGGATCGGGATTCGTGTTAGCAATAATATAAGTAGCAATACCGGCAACAACGGCCGTAGCAGGGAGAATAAAAACGAACCAAGCCCAAGGCTCTTTATACCAATATGTTTTCATGAATGACGTTAATTTTATGAGAGGAATTGTGCGTATTATACGGGAATTAACGGGCTGTAACCAACAAAAAGCAAATAAATTAGTGATGTTTTATCAAATTATTTAATTAAAAAAGCCCTGTGAATATTACATCACAGGGCTTTTTTTCATTTATTTAGTGAAAGCTAGTACTTAACTCATTTATAAAAATTAGTCTTGCGATAAGCTATAAACATAAGCACTAATAACATGTACTTTTTGTTCACCTAAAATATCTTTCCATGCTGGCATTACACCTGCGCGGCCATTGTTAATTGAAGACTCAACAGCACGTTCAGAACCACCATATAACCAAATATTATCGGTTAAGTTCGGCGCACCTAATGCTATACCCATTGCTGCGCTACCTTTCCCATCAGGACCATGACAAGCCGCACACATGACAAACTTCTCTTTACCTGATGCGATATCTACACCACTTGTATCTTTCACTTCACGACCACTCAAACTAAGCACATAAGCTGCAACATCTTTAACGCCATGTTCTCCGCCTAAGGCTGCACCCCAAGCCATCATGCCATTAGCTTTACGGCCATGTAAAATGCTTTGTCTGATGGTTTCAGGATCACCTGCATACAACCAGTCGTTATCAGTTAGATTAGGAAAGCCTGTTGTACCACTCGCATTAGAGCCATGACACTGCGAACAGTTCTGTAAAAATAGGCGTTGACCTACTTTTAAGGCTTCTTTTGCATGCAATAAACTTTCTTGTTCTGAAGTAAGTTCACCTTGTGTATCAAAGTCAATTTTAACATTTTTAGCACTGGCTAAATCTTCGATGCTACGCGCTGCATAGGCATCAAAAATTGGGCCGTACTTAGCGTCAGCAGCAGAGATTTCACGATCGTATTGCACTAAATAACCATTTTCTTTGGCCGTTGCAATTTGGGCTTTAGACTCAGCAAGATTTAAAATACCTTGGTTTGAACTCTTCCAACCAATCAGTCCTGTCCAATTACCTAAACCGTATGCAGCAATGTAAAAAAATGCCCAAACGATAGTTAATAAGAAGAACGTGCTCCACCATTTAGGCAGAGGGTTATTCAACTCTTGTATACCATCAAAAGTATGTCCAGTTGGCTCACCTTCAGGAACACCTGTAAAATTCTTTAAACAATATCGAAGCAGGATAAAACAACCTACTAAACTACCAAGGGTTAGAACCCAAACCCATATATTCCAGAAGCTAGACATTTTTATTAGTCTCCTGTTTGTTATTCATATTATCAAGTTGAGGTTTTTCTTTATCTTCTTCGAAGATAGAGTTTGCAGCTTCATCAAAAGCGCCTTTCTGCTTTTTAGAATAAGACCAAACCACAATAATGATGAATAGTGCCAATATTAATAATGCGATTAACCCTCTAAGGGTGCCATAATCCATAGTCATTATTTCAACGCGTGCCCAAGAGATTGCAAATAAGCAATAAGGGCATCCATTTCAGTTTTACCTTTAACAGCTGCTTTAGCACCGGCTAATTCTTCTGCTGAATATAATGGGATACGATTACCTTGTTCATCCTTATGGCTGCGATTGCGCGTTAAGAAATTGAAAGTTGCTAATTTCTTCTCGGTTAATTCGCCGTCTAGCTTATTTTCTGCTAACCATTTAAACGCAGGCATGTTTGATTCAGGCACAACTGAACGTGGGTCAAGTAAATGAGCACGATGCCAATCGTCGCTATAACGACCACCAACACGAGCTAGGTCAGGCCCAGTACGTTTTGAACCCCATAAGAAAGGATGTTCCCAAACGCTTTCACCAGCAACAGAATAGTGACCGTAACGTTCAGTTTCCGCCCGGAAAGGACGGATCATTTGACTGTGACAAACATTACAACTTTCACGAATATAAATATCACGTCCTTCCATTTCTAATGCCGTGTAGGGTCTTAGGTTGTCAACAGGAGTATTTGTTGCTTTTTGAAAAAATAACGGTGTTATTTCCACTAGGCCACCAATACTGATTGCTAAAATCGTAAAAATAGCAAACAAACCAACATTTTTTTCAAACTTTTCATGTTTATTTTTCATCGTAGGCCTCCTAAACTATTTCAACTGGCTTAAGACTATTGTCTTTAGCATAAATTGTTTTGAACATGTTGTAAGCCATTAATAAAAAGCCACCAACAACTAATACACCACCGAGGAAACGGATAATATAGAACGGATATGACGCGGTTAAACTTTCAACGAAACTGTACGTCAATGTGCCATCGGTATTAACCGCACGCCACATTAACCCTTGCATTACCCCTGAAATCCACATCGCGACTATATATAAAACTATACCAGCAGTGTGCATCCAAAAATGTACGTTGATTAATTTAATGCTATACATACGACCTTGATTAAATAATACAGGAATTAAGTGGTACATAGCTCCAATAGAAACCATAGCAACCCAGCCTAAAGCACCAGAATGAACATGTCCGATAGTCCAATCAGTATAGTGAGAAAGTGCATTTACAGATTTTATGGCCATCATTGGACCTTCAAAGGTAGACATACCATAGAAAGACAATGAAACGATGAGGAAACGAAGGATTGGGTCATAACGCAGTTTATGCCATGCGCCAGATAGAGTCATAATACCGTTAATCATACCACCCCATGAAGGAAGGAATAATACGATAGACATTACCATACCAACAGACTGTGCCCAATCTGGGAGTGCCGTATAGTGTAAGTGATGAGGACCTGCCCATATGTAAAGTGAAACTAATGCCCAAAAATGAACAATAGATAAACGGTAAGAATAAACAGGGCGTTCAGCTTGCTTTGGTACGAAGTAATACATCATACCTAAAAAACCTGCTGTTAATAGGAAACCAACGGCGTTATGTCCGTACCACCACTGCATCATTGCATCAATAGCACCGGAGTATATTGAGTAAGACTTCATCATAGATACTGGAATAACCATTGAATTACCAATGTGCAATACAGCAACAGTAAGAATGAATCCGCCAAAGAACCAGTTAGCTACATAAATATGCGATGTTTTACGTTTTATCAAGGTACCAAAAAATACAATGGCATAACAAATCCAAACAACAGCAATTAAAATATCAATTGGCCATTCTAATTCAGCATATTCTTTACTTGAGGTAAAACCTAAAGGTAGCGTGATTACCGCGAGCACGATAACAGCTTGCCATCCCCAAAAGGTAAATGAAGCAAGTTTGCCACCGAATAATGTTGTTTTACAAGTTCGTTGAACAACATAATATGAAGTAGCAAATAAGGCACTTGTACCAAATGCAAAAATAACCGCATTTGTGTGAAGTGGACGAAGACGGGAGTAAGTTAACCAAGGGGTATCAAAATTCAAGGCAGGCCAAATTAATTGAGCCGCAATTAGAACACCTACTAAGGTACCGACGATTCCCCATATTACTGTCATGACAGTAAATTGACGTACAACATCAAAATTGTAGTCTACTGATGACGTATTACTTTGAGACATGTTATGGTTTCCGCAGTTATAATTATTAACGTAAATCGATTTTTCACTAGTTAAAAAGAACTAAGTACTAGTGATAGTTATAGTTGAAAATATAAATTTCACATAGCGCTAAAAAATCTCGCGCGTATAATAATAATTTTACAGTCAAAAGTCATTACAAAAAGTAGGGAATATTGTTGTAGATCAACAATATTTATCGACTTAGTACGAATAACATACATATAATTACAATAGAAGATATTTTAGCTCATATTATGATTAAAAAAACAACAGCTGTTCTCTTGCTATGTACGACTTTATATGGCTGTAACCCGAAACAAACTGAGCACAATCCTGCTATTCCATTTCAATGTATTAATACACAAACTCGTTGTGAAGTTGTTACTGAGTTTGGCACCGTTTCAGTCAAATTTAATGTAGAAAAGGTACAAACAGAGTTGCCTTTTTCTATACAGGTATTTTTAATAAAAGATGCTATAGCGACAAAAAGTTTTATAAGTCATAAGGATCTAAAAGTTGTAGGGTACATGGAAGGTAAAACCATGTTTATGGGTAAAATCCCATTGTTCTTTGATGTGAATGCACAAGGCAAGGAAGGTGGCCTCCATACCGCAGAAACAATGTTAGGAAGTTGCTCTGAAGATATTATGACTTGGCGATTATGGATAACCCTTGAAGAACAGGGTAAAACTGAACAAAATCAACAAACGACATTTTTTATTGATTTTGACTCCACGAGATTTTAGCTAACGTATTATCAAATTAACTTAATTCTTATCCTAATAGTAACCAAAACGCGACGGCTAACATTAAACAAGCAGAAATTTTGTTCAACAACGATATCTTGTTATTTTTTGTTAAATAATTAGCGAGGGTTTTTCCTCCCGTTGCATATAAGCTCATGCAAATAAACTCAGATAATAAAATAATGATCACTAAAATACTGAGTTGTGGAGCTAAGGCTTGCTGGCTATTAATAAAAGGTGGTAGTAAAGAAACCGTAAAAGCCCAGCCCTTAGGGTTTGAAACAGCAGTAATAAAACCTTGTTGTAATAAACCTTTTTTATTGATGGAGCTTAAATCCCCATTCGCATTGATAGCGAGTTTACCTTTAGCGCGCCACATATTAATAGCCACGTAAGTTAGATAGATTGCACCTACTATTTTTAATACGGTAAATATTTCAGGGTAACCCAGCATAATTTTAGCCACACCTAGAACGGCTGAAATGGCAACAACAGCGACACCAAGTAATTCACCCCACATCATCCATAGGGTTTTTTTATAACCGACAGAAATTCCTAAGGTCATCGCTAGCGTCATACACATGCCAGGTGATATTGAAATCAGAAAAATAGTGGGGATAAATAAGACAAGTAAAGTAAAATCTAGCAAAAGGCGTAACTCAATTATTTTTTTATCTTCGATTACGCCAATTCTACCGGAAATTTATGTTAATTCCTTTAATAAATTGCAGCAGTCGTTTGAATATTTTTAGCATGTTCCACTAAGGTAAATTTCGTATTATCGGCACCATAAATATATAAACTACAGCTTTTCCAACTTGATGGGATATTCCAAGTATTATTTTCTTCAACCGAATAAACATGGCGTTTATTCGCACAACGCACATCTAACTTGTTTAACGAACCCTGAATATTGGTTAACGTGAAGCTATTACGCGCAAGGGAATGATTCCAAGCATAGTTTTCTTTAATATCTCCAGTGATAACTATTTCACTATCACTGGCTATAAAATCTTCAATTTGCTGTTTTATTTTCTGAAATTTAGCTAGGTAAGGCTTTGCCAGTTCAAGTTTTTCAAGTTTCTTATAGGTAGCTAGCGCTGATTTATAAAGGTTCAGTTGAACTTTCAAAATAAATTTTTGTTTTAATATTGAAAACTCTTGCTCAGGGTTAATGATTTTTTTGTTTTTTAATCCTATGCCACTGAGTGATAATAATTGCAGTGATTTGTCGTCTATCGCTTTGGCATAATCAGCTTTTAATAATTTTGAATAGACGTTTTCAGATAAACGGCGTTGCTTGTGATTTTCTAATTTAACTAATTGAGCTTGAGCAAGCTTAAAGTCTTTAGCTTCAAGCGCTTTTTTTGCTTTTTTATACTTACTTAGGAATTTACGACTAACACCGCCATCTTCATCAGCCATGGTAAAGTCCATTTGGATATTATTATGACATTGCTGGATAGCTTTACCATTCTCTTGAGCTGGAATGAACGTCCAACCTTTTATCGCCCTTATGGTTTCCCTTTCAAAAGACTTATAACCTGAAGAGTCGGTAATGATGACATTTGAAACGCTGCCATCTGTTTCAACTATATAGCTCGCTCTTGCCCAACCCTCGATATTTCCCCTAATCAACTTAGCGGGATAATGGGGGGTAACCCTTTTAGCCACTTTAGCATTAGTTATCGTTGATAGGTGTTGTGAGGTTTCTGCAAAACTAGTACAAGGCAATAATAAACTTGAAAAACAAAGCATCAGCGAATACGAGGGCAATTTCATAGCGAATAAAATCCATTTAAGTGCGTTTTTGCTTAATATACATGATTTATCAACTAAATTCATATATTCAAGCAAACGTTAGGACATCACTTAAATGGTTCACTATTTATGAACTCACTTTTACAACATAAAATAAACAATCATTTAATGCGATACTCTCATTGTTTGTTGCCATGAAAAGACGTAAATCTACGGAACAAGTTAGAATGTTTTTCCGGCAACTAAAGTAATCATTAATCACATTTTCGCCATGTTCATTAAAGAGTACAAAATTATCCAAACCTTTATCGTCGACCCAACCTAACATTTGTTCTTTTCGGGAAATTCCATAATTAAGCTGCTCGATATTAGATTTTAAACACACACCCATGGCTCCTTCATCATGTTCACCGTATGATAAACTCGTATGAGGTTTTAATTCTAAACGTAGTGGTTTATAAATGATGTCGACAGCCCGACTTTGCTGAAAGTTTTTTGATTGGTCATGTAAGGTTAATTTCTTTAGTCCCTGATAAGCAATGTGATGAGATTGTTCGTCATTGCTACCACCGCATTCAATGGTTATCACCGGACACTCAAACTTCCTCTCCATTAACGTACCTAACTGTAAACCAGACAAAATAAGAGTTTGGCAAAAATATGAGGCTACCGATAACACTTCAGGAGTTATTGCAGGGGTTACAGCAAAGGCAGGTCCTGAGCCTGCACAATTGTGTAAATCAACGAGTACTTCTGGAGTAACTTCGTTGATTGCTTTTTCTATTAATAGCGCACGCTGACAGAAACCGCAATCTGCTGTGTCTTTATCAGAAAAACAGCGGTTAATATTCTTACCGCCATCAAGGTAACGGCGGCTAAATAATGGCGAAATGTTTGCAGCCTCAACTGAGCAGATAATAAGTCTAACATTAGTCGTTGGGGTAGGTAGTTCATCGTGTGCTGTTAACCAACGATGCATGGCAATAAAACCTGAGGGTTCGTTACCGTGCAAAAGTGTAGTGAAAACACGACATTTCTGTTCATCACTTCCGGTAATATCAATGACCGTGGGCCCGGTAAGCGACATTAAGAACTGAATGTAATCGGCTTTTAAAACCATAACGTCAGGATTCTTTAAATAGGTGATTTCGTCAAACTCTATGTCCATTACTTTGTCCATGCGCGTTCATTTATCCAATTAAGCTAAAAAATTGTCCACCTTGTAGTCAACTTTTTGTCGTAAAAATTTTATTGTAAACAGCATGTCATATTTTAGGGTAAGCTTTTGTTGATTAAGGTCAATAATGAGAAGGATAATATGAATTAATTTTTGTATTTAGCGATGATTCACATGAGGCTATCGAAACATTTTCTTGTTGAAATCGTATTTTACTACTAAATTTAAATTATGGCTTCATTTGAGCATTTGGCTATGGGACAGTTTCATTTTCCGAGTAAATCTAATTTCGATATGGCAAAATTTGTCGCAATTATCAGTTATTTCACCGTCGTCGGTTGGTGTGTCGCTATACTGCTATATAGTAAAAACCGTTCAAGTTTTGCTACCTTTCATTTACGACAATCTTTAGGTCTTGCATTAACCGCAGCACTATTATCTTTTATCCCGCTTATTGGTTGGGCGGTAAATATTATAGTGTTGATTGTTTGGCTGATTGCTATTTATTATGCCGCCATTGGCGAAAAACATTTAGTGCCATTTCTTGGGGAATATTTCCAAGAACATTTAGATTTTATTCAATAAAATTAGCATTTGTTTATGAAATAACTTCGGTGATTTCAATAGCTTTATAGTGATTGTTATGGTTAAATTTAGCCAGAAAATATTGCATGTAAGGTCTTCATCTTGTTCTACCTTTATCCCGCTAATAAAATGGAAAATTTATTAGCGCTGCTCGATAGAATCCAACAGGTTTCACCACTCCCTATATTCAGCCAAGAGACTATTGTTGTGCAAAATGCAGGCATGCAACATTGGCTTAACATGTCGCTAGCACAACAACGTGGTATTAGTATGAATATAGGTTACGCGTTACCATCTCAGTTTTTGTGGAAACTGGTCAGGAGCTTGGCTAGCGAAGAGAATGTGCCAGATCAATCACCATTTTCTCGTGAAGTGCTAGCATGGCGAATCGACGCACTTCTTGGCTGTGAAACTGTTATATTAGATGATGATTTTATCGATGCTACGCAATATTGGTTAGGTAAAAATACCAAAGTAGATGTGAATGCTGATATTGATATTTATGTTGATGGTAATCAGCAAACTTCCTCGTTAATATTCAACGAAAAACAAGCCTTAAAACGTTATCAACTCGCGTGTCAGTTAGCCGATCTATATGAACAATATTTAATTTTTAGGCCTGAGTGGATAGATGATTGGCATCAAAGAAAAACTAATGCCAGTTTTGCAGGCAACAAACAAACCAGTGATGTAGAAAAATGGCAAGCTAAACTTTGGCAATTATTAACCAAAGAGCAAAGTTATAATCCGATAGAATTAATGAATGAAGCGGTTGAAAACCTCGCGTCTAAAAAACATTTATTACCGCCACGATTATCCTTTTTTGGTATTAATGCCATGGCGCCAATGTGGTTGTCGTTTATCGAAGCTATAGGGCAACATACTGAAGTTCACTTTTTTCACCTTAATCCCTGTTTTGATTATTGGGGCGATATCCAATCAGAAAAACAAGCCATTAGCTTATTGTCGAAATGGACAGAAGGTTATGACGATATCAGTGTTAATGTCGGTAATCCGCTGTTAGCAAACTTAGGACAGCAAGGCCGAGAATTTATGGCTTTGCTTAATCATTATTCAAAAGTGGATATTGACGTTTTCGAACCCATAGATAAAAGTGCTGAAGCGCTAAATTTGACAGTTCTACAACAAGTTCAGCAAGATATTCTTAGCTTAACTGATCAAAGAGACTCAGCTAAAAATCAACAAGACGACTCGATTGTTTTTTCCAGCGCTCATAGTTCATTACGTGAAGTCCAAGGTTTACACGATTGGTTGCTTCATCAATTTAATGACGATAAAACCTTAACACCAAAAGATATCATAGTAATGTGTCCACAAGTTGAAGAATACGCACCTTATGTGAATGCTGTATTTGCCCGTGGTTGGCAAGACTTAGCTGATAAAATACCGCCGTTACCTTGTTCTATCGCAGACCGAGTCAGTAAAGACGCAGAGCCTATTGTTGCGGCCTTCACACAATTATTAAGTTTGCCTGATAGTCGTTTTCAAGTTTCTCAAATTATGGGCTTGTTACGCTTACCGGCGATGCAGAATAAGTTTTCTATTAGCCTTGAAGAGCTTGATAAGTTATCGGCGTGGTTAGAACAAGCATGCGTACATTGGGGAGTCGATAAATCGCATAAGCAAGATATTCTCGATAGTGAGCAACTTAACAGCGCCTTTACTTGGCAGCAAGGCTTGTCACGGTTAATGCGAGGTTTCGCTTTTAGCGATCAATCAACCTTCGTTGATGAGCAACTCTACTTACCCAATGTAGAAGGAAATGACGCCATTTTATTGGGTAAGTTGATGCTGATTATTGAACAGCTACAGTATTTTTCTCAGCAGTTAGGCAAAGATAAGTCATCAAGTCAATGGCAGCAATTTTTATTAACCATGTTAAACGAGTTGTTCGAGGTTACTGACGAAATAGCGTTTACCGTTATTGATCAGGCGTTGGGAGCCTTAGCTGAAAATTGCCAACATGCCGATTATCAGCTAAAAATCAGCTTGAGTGTGGTTCGTGACTTTCTTACCAATCATTTTAGCCAACCTGATCCCGGTCGGCAATTTATGGTCGGTCAAATAACTTTTTGTTCAATGTTACCTATGCGTAGTATTCCTTTTAAAGTAATTGCAATTCTGGGCTTGAACGACGGTGAGTTTCCACGTCAACGCCAGCCGCTAGGTTTTGACTTAATGGCGAGTAGTAAAAGCCAGTTAGGCGATAGATCCCGAAGAGGCGACGACAGATACTTATTCCTAGAAGCAATAATCTCAGCGCGGAAAGCCTTATATTTGAGTTACCAAGGTCGTAATATTCGTAACAATAACGAGAAACAGCCATCGATTGTCTTAAAAGAATTAATGGAATATCTTGAGTTTGGGTATGGTTGGCGATTATTAAATGCCGCAGAAAATAAAGCTGACATTGATATCGATGAAGCTAATGGTGATCGCTCTTCAGATATTAAACAATTACCGATGCAGCCGTTTAGTGAGAAAAACTATCTTGATGCGCTAAAGAGTTTTGACGGTAATTGGCTTAAATTAAAATCGGCTCAAAAAACTGAACAGGCCGATGCATTATTATTGTCTAGCGATGATGATGAAACTGATAAAATGGTCGATATTTCCGAGTTAATCAGCTTCTTCCAACACCCGGCAAAATCGTTTGCTCGTAATAAGCTGCATTTGTATTTTGAAAATTATGAAAGTCAGTTAGATGATACCGAGCCCTTTAGCGAAAACTTTTTGCAAAGTTACTTATTACGTCAAGAGCTGATCGCACTCTATTTAACTGAAGAGACATCAAACAGTAATGAACGACTCCACAGTAAAGATGAAAAAATTAGCCAAGCTATTAATGCAGCTCGTGTCAGTGGTGTATTTCCTGACTTGCCTAGTACCGTTGAAAGTTTAGCGCGCTGGCGAGATGATAGTGAAATCTTTAGCGAATATATCCAAGCTGATCTTAGCCTGAGCGAGCAAACAAGTGATAATGCGCAAGGGATAACATTTATTGCCATTGAACTTGCCGTTGAGTTTAACCCAGGGCAACACATTAATCTTAGTGCAACACTACCTGTTAAGAATGACTGTTTAGTTTTTTATCGTTCTTCGTCAGCTAAAGGTAAAGATTTATTCGGCCTTTATTTACATCAAGTTATTCTGCAGTGTTGGCAAGAGCAAACGGATCATAAATCACTCGAGCAAGAGCAACTGACGTTGGTAAAGTTAACCAAAGGTTTTTACTTCGATACCAAAAATCAGAAACCGACCCAATATCGTTATAATAAAATTGATAATGCACAAGCACATTTGCAGTTTCTGCTAACAACTTATTTAAAAGGTCAGCAACAAGCGCTGTTATTAAATACTGAGCTTGCTGAAAAGTATTTTAAAGCGAAAGTGTTTGAACAAACACAGTTTGAAAAACTTTGGTCGGACTCGGGCGGTATGCTTAATATCATTAAACCTTTAGGACAAGATCCCTACATGCATTATTTTTGGCAACAATGTCCAGTCTTAGACGACCATGTATCGCTGTTAAAAGAGGTTTATTTACCCATGTGGCAAGCAAGGGAGCACATTAAATGAAAAACTTAATTGCTCATCAAGTTCCTCTACAAGGGAAACACCTTATTGAAGCCAGTGCGGGCACAGGAAAAACCTATAATATTACCCGGCTGTATTTACGCTTATTACTCGAAAAACAGTTACCCGTTGAACAAATTCTAGTGATGACTTTCACGAAAGACGCTACAGAAGAATTACGCGGCCGAGTTGATACTTTTATCCGTCATGCGCTGGCAAACTGGGAACAATTGGTTATTGAAGACGATTTCTTCAAAGCAATAAACCAAAACCTAGCAGATATAGACCCAAAAATTCTACTTCGCCAAGCATTACTGTATCTTGATGAAGCGGCAATATTCACTATCCATGGCTTTTGTAAACGGGTCTTAAGTCAGCACGCTTTTGCTAGTGGTTTGGTCTTTAATGCAAAAATGGAAACCAGTTGCCAAGACATCATAGTACAAGCGTGCCAAGACTGGTATCGAGTGCTTGCAAAAAACACCCCTGAGCAGTTCAAACAAGTGGCTAACTTTTGGCAAAATCCATTAAGTTTTTTAAGCCAATTTTCAAAAGCGATTGCTAAACATAGCGAGCTCGATGTTGTAGATGCTCAGCAAATTGAAACGCAATTTCTCGAACTTGTTCAGCAGTCCATTATTAACTTAGAAAACAATCAACCACTGTTCATTGAGTATTTGATTGATGTAAAAAAAGGTGCAGACCGAGAAAAACGACAAGAAGAATTAATTAGTTTAATCAGTTGGTTAAAAAGGCTTAATGATAACCTTATCGTCGCTAAAGAAAAGATGCCAGATGGTTTTATTGATGGAAAACGTTATGCACGTTCGGCCGGAAAAACAGAATTGTTAGCCGTTTTTGAACCCATAAAAGCAGTAAAGTTAGCCCTGAAAACCCTCGATAAACAACTTGATAAAGCTAAAGCGTTAATGATTGTCCGTGAAGGAATTTATCAAATAAGGGCTAAGATAACTGAGCAGAAGAACAATGCTAATATTCTCAGCTTCGACGATCTGATTTCAACCTTAGCCGCTTGCTTACAAGCTGAGAAAGACACAGGGCAACAGTTAGCGCAAATTCTATTTGAGCAATACCCTGTTGCCTTGGTCGATGAATTTCAAGATACCGATCCCTTACAGTTTTCAATTTTAGAAGCTCTTTACTACCACCAAGATGCAGCAGCCTTGTATATGATTGGCGATCCGAAGCAAGCCATATATGGCTTTCGTGGTGGGGATGTTTTTGCTTACTTAAGTGCCCGTAAAGACTGTGACTATCAATGGTTAATGGATACCAATTGGCGCTCTACACCGATGATGATTGCTGGCTATAACCGATTGTTCTATGGGCAACCGATAAATGACCAAGATAATAACACTAGCAATGGCTCTAACAATAACAGTCTTGAAGCTAATACCGATGTTTTTGGCTACGAAATCCCTTATTTACCGGTTAAACCTTCACCTTTTGCAAAAACAGACGTTTCGATAAAAGCTGATGAAGATAAAGCCCTGCAGTTTATTCATTTTGTTGACGACAGTGCCAAAAAAGCAGTGGCACAAAGTTTTAGACCGGTTATGGCAACTTGGTGTGCCAATGAAATTATTCATTTACTCAGTGAAGAAAATCAAGTGGAAACGGGTAAGCAATTATCGGCCAAAGATATCGCCATATTAGTGCGTGATGGCGCTGAAGCTGCCGATATTAAACAAGCCTTCGAAAATGCTAATTTGGCCTCAGTCTTCATGAGTAATCGCGCCAATTTAATGAAAAGTGAGCAAGCTGAGCAGCTATTACAATTACTTAAGGGTGTGTTGTTTGTTGAGAACGAACGTTATTTTAGTGCAGCAATTGCCGGTGATTTACTAGATTATCATCCTAAAAAATATCACCAATTACAACAAGATGAAATAGCTTGGCAAGCGTTAAAGTTTGAATTTGAACAATTGCGCAATGAATGGCTATATAAAGGCTTTATTTCAATGGCCTTAAAATTAATGCACGATCATCTACGATTATCGGTTGATAACCAAGACAGAATACTTACCAACCTATTACATTTGTTTGAAATATTGCAAACGGCCAGCCAGCGTCATCGTCAGCCACAAGAGCTTTTATACTGGTTTGAGCAACAAAGCCATATTGACGATCCAGAAATAGAGGCAGAACTACGTTTAGAAAGTGACGATAACCTTATTCGTATTATCACCCAACATGGTTCTAAGGGGTTAGAGTACCCAGTTGTTTTTGTACCTTTTGCTACTCGCCACAAAGATCCCCTTAAATTTGGTGCTAGCTCGGTTACCTTTATTGAATACCATGACGAAAACCAGCAACTTAAATTAAGTTTAGATGGCGCAGAAAAGGCGAAAAAAGCCATGGCAGACGAAGCTTATGCAGAAAGCATTCGTTTGCTTTATGTTGCGGTAACCCGCGCAGAACAACGCTGTTATTTACTGAGTGCCGCATTTGATAAAGCAGAAAACTCACCCTTGGGGCGAACCTTGCAGTGGCAGAAAGATCAAAATATTGAGCAAAGCTTACAGAATTTAGTGACGGATGAACCCAAGAGTAGTTGTTTACGGGTTTTTGCAACGGATAATAATGCCAGTGAATTACAGGTACAAGAAGCGGCCAAGAAAATAGAACATCAACATAAAGGGGAAGTCGCACAGTTTATCGGTAAAATTGAACGTGACTGGTGGTTAAGTTCATTCTCTGCATTAAGTCGAAACCTACGACATGGTGGCGTTTCATCACCAGATCGCGATAGCTCTACTGAGCAAAACATTGATGATAGTTTACATAAAAGTGCAGTGCTAGCGAGTAGCTTATTAAGGTTTAATTTAGCGAAGGGGGCGCATACAGGTAATTTATTACATGATATTCTCGAACATACCGACTTTACTTTACCTGACTGGCCACTTGCTATGGAACGGCCGTTACAAAAATATGGGCAGTTAACGCCAGGCTATCAAGAGCACGACCTGCAACTATGGTTAGCGCAAGTGCTAGAGACGCCTCTCAATACCTCGTTACTGGATATGGCAAAGATAACTAGGTCTGATGAGCTTACTACGCCCTTAACTTTATCAAGTTTGTCGAAAATAAATACCTTACGCGAAAGTGAATTTTACTATCCGATGTGTGATGCGAAACCAGAGCAATTAACGCAGTTGTTATCAATACATCGCAACAAGGACGGTGATGGCTCTGTAAATTCAATTGTCAGTTTACCGGCTTACCAGAAGTTAAAAGGCATGATGCACGGCTTTATTGATTTGATTTTTGAACATGACAATAAATATTATATTTGTGATTATAAATCGAGCCATTTAGGCAATAACTTTGAAGATTATGATCAACAAGCAATGAAAGCCAATGTTGAAAAAAATCACTATGACTTACAGTATCTTATATATGCATTAGCGCTTCATCGTTATCTCAAGCTTAACCTAGAAGATTACAACGTTGCTGAGCATTTTGGCGGTGTTTATTACTTGTACTTACGTGGTATGACAGATGATGTAGCGCATCAGAACTGTGGTGTTTATTATCGCGATATTCCCTTTGATGAACTTAACGCGCTTGATAAATTATTTTCAGGAGAGAGCTAATGTCTGCCATCTATAAACAATTTCAGCAAGCTCAACAGCAACTCAGCAATATTGAAGCGGTCGACTATTTTTTTGCTAAAGAAATTAGTCAAAGTCTCCACGGCGAAAGCATGCTTGATACCGAGCAACACAATCAAATTTTTCATCTGCTTATTGCGCTCAGTGAAAGCTTAAGAGCAGGGCACAGTTGTTTACCTTTGTCGGCTATTGCAAATAACCATTTTGGTTATCGCTGTGATAACCAAGGTATTGTGTTGAATCACGGTTTTACTTTTACTGACGAGATAAATTTAGCAAAACTACTGGTCAAATTAACCGATATTAACGAACAACAAGGCATTGTTTTTCATAGAAATCGTTTGTATTTACGTCGCTATTTTAGTTTTGAGCAAGAATTACTCACTTTCATTACTGATAAAAACGATCAAAATGAGCAAACGTTTAGCCAGCAGCAAATTAAGTTATGTATTGAACAACTTTTTCCTGAACTATCCCCAGAGTTATCTGCTGAAATATCTCAGAACCAACAACCAGCGTTTCACCAGGATGTAGATTGGCAAAAAGTAGCGGTAGCCAACGCTATAAATAAACCGTTAAGTATTATTGCGGGTGGCCCAGGAACAGGAAAAACCTATACAGTGACTAAACTGTTAGCTGCGCTAGTCATGTTAAATGAAAAAAGACAAAACAGTGAAGACAAAAATATAGCCTTGGTTGCACCTACTGGCAAAGCAGCGCAGCGTTTATCTGAGTCTATAACTAATGCTTTACAAGGTTTTGAAAGTCTTGTGGGTAAGCAAGTTTTAGCAAAAATTCCTCAACAAGCTCAAACGTTACATAGGTTATTGGGCGTTATTCCAAACAGTGTTAATTTTCGCCACCATCAAGGAAATTTGCTCAATATAGATGTGCTACTTATTGACGAAGTGTCTATGGTTGACTTACCTATGATGGTAAGAGTATTTCGTGCTTTACCACGCCATTGTCAAGTGATATTACTTGGCGATGCTGATCAACTTCCTTCTGTTGCCGCGGGTAGTGTTTTGAACGATTTAGCCCCTAAGCCTCATTGTGGATTTAGTGCGGAAAATCAAGCGTACCTAGCAAGAATTACAGGGTATAAACAGTTATATGTATCTAAAAAAACAACTAAAAATAACCATTCAATTTTACCTGCAGATCATCTGGTTTTTTTAGAGAAGAGTCGACGTTTTGATGGTGAAGGTGGTATAGGTAAAGTCGCTAACTATGTGATAAATGGAGATTTTAAAGCTAGTTGGTTGTTGCTTAAAACGAGTGGTAAACCTGCTGGAGGTAACGAGTCACCCTGTAACGCGTTACGCCTTTTGCCGAATATAATAGAAGATTGGCTGAGTGATTTAGTGAAAATCTATTACTTGCCTATATTTGAGTTAGATACGGTCGAAGAAGCATTTAAGCAGTTGCAAAAGTTTCGAATTTTATGTGCAACTCGTGTTGGTAAACAAGGTGTTGAAGCAGTGAATGAACAGGTACATAATTTATTGATTCAACAAGGTGTGATCACGGCTTTTCAAACTCGTTATCGCGGACAACCTATTATGATTAACGTCAATAATTATGCGCTAGGTTTATACAATGGTGATATTGGTTTGTTGTGGAAAAATGACGCAGGACATTTAATGGCGGTTTTTGAACAACCAAATAGTGAATATAAATGGGTCAATCCTGCCCGTTTGCCGCAGCACGAAACGGTATATGCGATGACTATTCATAAAACACAAGGTAGTGAATTTGAACATGTCGTTTTAATATTGCCGGATCAAACTGATAATAAGTTACTGTCGCGCGAGTTAATGTATACCGGTATTACCCGCGCCAAGAAAAAACTAAGCATAGCCAGTTTAGCCAATGTTTGGCGACATGGTGTTAATACCAAAACTCAACGTTATTCGGGTATAGAACTTTACAAAAAATAATAAAAATTGCGTTTTTGTTGTGGCTATTACGGTACAATTAGCCACAAATGTTGTGAACTGTGTTATTTAATAAAATACTCTTATGAAGTTAAAAGAAATAGATAAAAAAACCTATCGAACTAAGTTAAACCAAGTGATTGTCGGGTTTATTGTAACCTTGGCAGTATTAGCGGTAACATTTGGCGCAATACTTATTGCTTTATTTGCCGATATATCCGCTGTAGATATCGTTAACACTGCAATAGAACAGGGTGATACAACCAGTAATTTTCGTTATAATTTTTTAGGTGTTTTACTCGCATTGCTCATGTGCGGTGTGATATTGCAGCAATTAAAACATAAGCCATTTTTTAAAGAAATTTATTATGTCTGGCAAATTAAGCAAGTACAGAACATTATTTATCGTCGCTTGAAAAAAATCAAACAAGCGAGTGTCGTCGGTGATACGAACGCTATTATTATCTTACGCTTTTATTATGCAAGTTTAGAGCAGCTCTATACGTTAGACGATAATACCTTAACAATGTCATCATTAAAGAAAGACATGGCCAAGCTTGAACAATTAATTGACGAACAAGAACAAGAACAAGAACAAGAAATAGATCTTTCTGGCTTTACTGAAGATCTACTTACACGCTATAAATAAGTATTGTTAAACTTACCAACATCTATAGGGAATTATTATGATAGGTTACGTTACATTAGGCACTAATGATTTAGAAAAAGCGGTTGCTTTTTATGATGAACTTTTTGCGACGATAGGCGCAGGGCGTTTTTTAGAAACGGATCAATTTGTTGCTTGGGCAACGGCACCTGATCAAGCAGGGTTATCAGTAACTAAACCCTTTGACGGGCAAGCTGCCACTGTTGGCAATGGTGTTATGGTTGCACTTGTTTTAGATTCAACGGATAAAGTTGATGCTTTTTATGAAAAAGCGATAACATTAGGCGCAACTTGCGAAGGTAAACCCGGCCCTCGTGATATTGACGGTTTTTATGCCGGCTATTTTCGCGATCTCGACGGCAATAAATTAAATGCCTTTTATCTTGATATGTAACTCAAAAAAGAAGTAAAAAATGAAAAAACCTAAAAAGATTAAAAATGAAACGGCCTTATTAAAAAAAGCGATTGAAATTGGCGAAAAATATGCCATGAATCGTGGTTATAAAGGCTTTTCTGCAACGAATGCATCAAAAGAAAAAGTTGAAAGTTTGTACCGATTATTGGTAAACGACAAACTTATTCAAGCATTGCCAGCGGATAACGAAGACCTACAGAGTATGAAACACCGCTTAGCTATGTGGATAGCAAAGCAGTTACCAGAAGATCATATTTTACTGAAGTAATTAGGTGTGATCTTCTCGTTGCTCGGCATTAAAAATTATGTCCTGTAACGACACTTTAAAAATAAAATTTCCTATCAAAGTCGGTAGTCAATTACCGGTATAGTTACGAAAATAAACTTAAGTATAGAAACTCAAATGAACCGAAAGAAAAAGATAAATTCAGTATTAAAAAGTAAGCTTAAAAAGGCGAATGCGAAATTGCAAAAAAGTAATAAACCGCGTTATGTTTCAAAAGCAGAACGGGCACTGTTAGAAGAAAAACAAGCTGCTGAGAATACAACAACTGAAGATCTAAAACCTACAGAGTAAATTTTAATTATGCTTGCTAAATTGTTGAATATTATTAAGCCTGGTAATGAAATAGATATCAGTGATGTTATTGATGAGACTAGTCACCAGTGGATCCTTGATACTTTTTCATGGGCTCTCACACAGTTTGATGTTTTAGAATTCAAAAATAATAGTCAACTTGTTCTACCCAACAATCAATTTTATAAGGGGAGTGTCAGCAGTGTCCATGAAATGGCTCTCAGTATTTTTAATCAAACTACTGCATATGCAGGTATGCAAGAATGGCCGATAGCTTTGGTTACACCTGAGCAGTTTGTTGCGGGTAATCAACAAATTTCGGTTCCTTTGTTTAATATGATTGACGATTGTCGTGGTGACAACACTCCATTTACTAAACTCAATATAGAAGATACTGAAAAGTTGCAGCAACAACCGATAGTATTGTCTTATCGTGCAAATCAAGTAAACCAGCCTCAGGACCTTATATCCGCAATTGTACAAAACCTAGCAAATATACTCATTATTCAACAAAGTAGTTTACCACCAGGAGGGAAAGACTTTATCCCACAAGCTGTTGATGTAATTGCTTGTTTTATGGGATTTGGTATTATATTTAGTAATACTGCTTATCAATTTAGAGGCGGCTGTGGTTCATGTAATAACCCAAATGCAAACCGTCAGTCAGCATTGCCAGAACATGAAACAATGCATGCTTTAGCATTATTTTGTGTACTAAAAGCAATTAAGCCTAAATCGGTTAAACCTCATCTAAAGTCACATTTACGTAAGCAATTTTCACTTTCTTATAATGCATTATCAAACGCAGTCAAAAACTCCGCGGATCCCGTTTTATTGTCCTTACTTTGATCTAAAGCCAGTACATAATTAATAAATGACTTATTTTGACTAAATACATGATTTATTAAATAAAAGCGACTACAGTTATTTTTATAAGTACTGTGCTTTTATTTTTGGTTTTATTAAGGAAAATTTTATGGAAAGTTTGCAAATCAAAGAATATATGAATCACTATCCTGTCACTTTTACTTCCGAAATGGTGGTTGAAGAGGCGGCATTACGTTTTTTGAAAACCAAACAAATTGGCGGGCCTGTTATTGACGCTAATAATCGCTTAATTGGCTTTTTATCAGAAAGCGATGTTTTAGCTAAAATGCTGCAGTCTATTTATCACAATGAACATGTTACCGATGTCGAATCTTTAATGCGTAAAGAGGTACTTTCAGTGAAGCCTTACGACAGTGTTATTGAGTTGGCGCAAACCATGTTGCTAAATAAACCCAAAGTGTATCCAGTCGTTGATGATGATGGCAACTTACTCGGTACTATTTGCCGTAATGATGTGCTTCATGCTATCGATAAACATATGCGCAGTAGCTTTAAATCTTAGTCTACTAATACAATTTTGAATTCACGCAGCGGTACCGCTTGATTCAAGTGGTACCGCTTTAATAAAACTGGTAAAATTTCTTTTTTGTCATTTTTATTCGAGTTCACCTTGTCTTCTGAAAAACCTATTGTTAATTCACCTGTGGCTCAGCCAACACCATTAATCAATATTGATAAGCTTTTTAGTAAACTTCCTTTGAGCCTAAAGTCTGATCAATTTCGTTTAAAAAAACGTTTATTATCCAGTAAAAAAATAGCTGACCTTGATAAAAAGCAAAAATCACTCAGACAAATTTCTGCACACCTTGATGAGTCAATTAGTAAAAAACAAATTAAAATTCAAAATGTTCCCAAAATAACCTATCCCGAAGGTTTACCTGTTTCGCAAAATTCAGAGCATATTGCTAAAATGATCTCGGATAATCAGGTGGTTATTATCGCAGGAGAAACTGGCTCAGGTAAAACCACCCAAATTCCTAAAATATGTTTAGCATTAGGCCGTGGTATTGACGGTCTGATTGGTCACACTCAGCCACGTCGTATTGCTGCGCGCACCGTTGCAACACGAATCGCTGATGAGTTATCAACTAAACTTGGTGACGCGGTTGGTTATAAAGTTCGTTTTAACGATTTAGTCAGTGATAAAAGTTATATAAAATTAATGACCGACGGTATTTTATTGGCAGAAATGCAACACGATCGTTTGTTACGTAAATACGACACCTTAATAATTGATGAAGCCCATGAACGTAGTTTAAACATCGATTTTATTTTAGGGTATTTACGAGAGATATTACCAAGACGACCTGATTTAAAAGTAATTATAACCTCGGCTACTATCGATCCTGAGCGTTTCTCAAAACATTTCGCCTCGGTTACCGGCGTGCCTGCGCCAATTATTGAAGTATCGGGTAGAACATTTCCAGTAGATATACTCTATCGCCCGTTAAATGCCGAAAGTGATAGTGATGAAGAGGCGAGTAGTAACGATATTATTAGTGGTATTTTACAAGCTGTTGACGAACTCGGGCACATTAGCCAAGGTGATATTCTTATATTCCTTAATGGTGAACGTGAAATACGTGACGCCGCATCAGCATTAGAAAAAGCTAATTTACGACATACACAAGTTCTGCCCCTGTATTCGCGCTTAACGGTACAAGAGCAAAATCGAATTTTTAAGCCACACAGTGGACGTAACATTGTATTAGCAACCAACGTAGCTGAAACTAGCTTAACCGTACCGGGTATTAAATACGTTATTGACCCAGGCACAGCGAGAATTTCTCGTTATAGCTATCGCACCAAAGTACAACGACTTCCCATTGAAGCTATTTCTCAAGCCAGTGCAAACCAAAGAGCCGGACGTTGTGGACGTGTTTCTGCAGGTGTTTGTTTACGCTTATACAGTGAAGATGATTTTCTTGGTCGCCCCGAATTTACCGATCCTGAAATATTACGAACTAACCTAGCGACGGTTATCTTGCAAATGTTAGCACTCGATTTAGGTAGCATTGCTGATTTCCCATTTGTACAACCACCAGACAATCGTAACATTAGTGATGGTATTTCACTGCTTGAAGAACTTGCCGCTATAAAAAAGCAAGAGAACAAAGTCGTGTTAACCAAAGCGGGGCGGATGTTAGCGAAGTTTCCTACAGATCCGCGGTTATCCAAAATGATATTAACCGCGATTGACCTCGGCTGTATTGAACAAATATTTATCATTGTTAGTGCGTTAAGTATTCAAGATCCACGTGAACGTCCGCATGAAAAACAGCAAGCCGCTGATGAAAAGCATAACCGTTTTAAAGATAAAGATTCTGACTTTATTAGCTTGTTAAATTTATGGCAGCACGTTGAACAACAGCAAAAAGAATTAACAAACAGCCAGTTTCGTAACATGTGTAAAAAAGAATTTTTGGCCTATATGCGCATCCGGGAATGGCAGGATATATTTAGCCAGTTGAAACATGCTTTACGTGATTTAAACATCACGATGAGCCGTATTGATTTCACACCAACACTGCAAGAATCTAGCAAGAACAAAGAAAAGAACAAAGATGAAGGCAACAACAAAAATAATGACATTATTCATCAAGCAATATTATCGGGCTTGTTAAGCCACTTAGGCCAACTAGACGATAATCGCGAATACAAAGGTGCACGTAATAGCCGATTCTATATCTTTCCTGGCTCAGGCGTAGCCAAAAAGTCACCTAAATGGTTAATGGCTACAGAGCTTGTTGAAACAAGTCGTTTGTTTGCGCGCATGGTAGCAAAGATAGATCCGCAATGGATTGAGCCGCTTGCGCCACATTTGATAAAGCGAAATTATAGCGAGCCGCATTGGGAGAAAAAACAAGGTGCGGTGATGGCGTTTGAACAAGTTATTTTATATGGACTGACCATAGTCTCAAAACGTAAAATAAACTTTAATAAGATTGAACCACATACATGTCGTGAAATATTTATTCGCGAAGCTTTGGTCAACGGCGACAGTACAATTAAGGAACCGTTTTATCAGAAGAATCATCAGTTAGTCGCAAGTATTGAAGAACTAGAACAAAAAGCTCGCCGTAAAGACTTCTTAGTTGATGAAGAACGATTAGTTGAATTTTACGATGAAAAGTTACCTGAAACTATTATTTGTCAGCGCAGCTTTTTGTCGTGGTGGAAAAAAGAAAAAGTTAACAACGCACAATTACTAAGTTTTACTAAAGATTTTCTTTTAAACGAAACCTCTAAAATACTATCGGCCAATGATTATCCCGATGTTTGGCAACAGGGTAATTTAACTCTACCTTTAAGTTATCATTTTACCCCTGGAGATATCGACGACGGAATTAGCTTACATATTCCTGTAGGTGTGTTGAATCAAGTTGAAAATATTGATTTTGACTGGCTTATCCCTGCGCTGCGATTAGATCTTATTATTGCATTAATTAAAGGGTTACCTAAGTCGTTGCGTCGTAACTTTGTACCTGCACCCAACTATGCTGAAGCTTGTTTGTCAGCTATCACTGAATTTAACGGTAGGCTTGTTGATGCGATAGAGAAACATTTACTGCGTATGACAGGTGTACGATTACCTGAAGGTATATGGCAAGACATTGAGTTACCCGTACATTTACAAATGAACTTTAAAGTGATTAATGAAAACGGAAAATTGATCAGTGAAGGGCGATCGCTTGATAAATTGACGAATGCATTACAAGGGAAAGTAAAAGCTTCTATTAAAAAAGTAGCAGACAAAGGAATAGAGCGCGAGCAGATCACCGAATGGGACTTTAAGGAGATACCAAAAGGCTATGAAAAGAATATCGCTAATATCACCATTAAAGCGTTTCCAGCGTTAGTTGATAAAAATAAAAGTGTTGCCATCGAACTCTTTGAACAAGAAAGCCTTGCTGAGCAATCAATGGTTAATGGTATTAGTCGTTTGATTTTACTGAATATACCTTCACCGGTGAAGTACCTCCAACAAAAATTACCTAATAAAGCTAAATTAGGGCTTTATTTTAATCCTTTTGGTTCTATTCCTGATTTATTAGATGATTGCATTGTCGCTGCTTGCCAATTTCTTGTTAAAGAGCACGGTGAGTTACCTAGAAGTAAAACAGATTTTGAAAAATCTAAAGACTATGTTCGTGCCGAGCTCGCCGATTGTGTATTAGCCTCAGCGATAAAAGTGGAAAAAGTGTTAACCCTGAACCATGAGATCAGTAAAAAATTAAAAGGGCGTATGTCACTTGATGTCATTCAAGCGCAAGCTGATATCAAGGAGCATTTAAAATTACTCGTGTATAAAGGTTTCGTTACCGCATCTGGACATCAGCGCTTAGACGATATTGCTCGTTATTTACAAGCGATGCTCAGGCGTATGGAAAAGTTACCGGTTGATCCAAATCAAGATCGTTTAAAAATGATAGAAATAGCGAAAGTAAATGACGCTCATCAGTTACTGTTGGCTAATCAAAGTAAAGGAAAGCCGATCAGTGATGAAATATTAGAAGTCCGTTGGATGATGGAAGAGTTTCGTGTTTCTGTATTTGCACAAAATTTAAAAACTGCATATCCCGTTTCAGCTAAACGTATTTTAAATCATTTAAAGGCAATTTCAGCGAATTAACATGATCTTAAACGTTAATTTTGATTTTCATATTTGACAGTAAACTCAGCAATGGGTATAAAAGAGTCAGAGAAATTAAAATAATACAATGGAGCAGTAATGGTTAACTTTGATGATAAACGTGATTTCTATCGAATGATGTTAAATAGTGATGTAACGGTAACCATTATTGACGACGAAGCGAATAGCAAAATTATGGCTACTTGCCGTGATTTAAGTGCGACAGGAATGGCAATAGAAATGAGCCATCCGCTTGAGTTAAACACCTGCGTTAAAGTCAATGTAGAGTCAGCAAATAACAATGTACAACCACTGGAGATTTCAGGGAAAATTGTTAGGGTGACTGAAGAAGGAAATGAGTGCTTTTTAGTCGGTATTAATATCGCAGAAATTGATTAGTTGCCGAACCAGGTATACGTAAAAGCCTAAAGTTAAATGATGAACTATTAGTAGTTCAATAAAAACGAGCATTTATTGCTCGTTTTTTATTTTATCAATTGTTTAGAATTTACTTTAACTAACCTGACACACCAATCCTTTCAAATAATACCCTTCTGGATAATTTGATGAAATAGGGTGGTCAGCGGCTTGTTGAAGACGTTCAACAAAATGTACTTCACGTTTAGCATCTAAGGCAGCATCAGCAACGACTTTTTGAAACAAACTCGCTTCCATTAAACCTGAGCAAGAAAACGTTAATAATATACCACCAGGCTTTAATAACTGCATGGCAAGCATATTGATGTCTTTATAACCTCGACACGCACCGGTGAGCTGTGCTTTTGATTCAACAAACTTTGGTGGATCTAAAATGATCATGTCGAATTGACGTTTTTCCTCACGATATTGTCTTAGTAGTTTAAAGACATCGGCTTTAACGAAAGACACGTTTTTATCTTGCAAGTTATTGAGCGCTACATTTTCGGCTGCTAAATCTAGGGCTGATTGTGAAACATCAACATTAATGACTTCTTTCGCGTCATTAGCCGCACAATGTAAAGCAAATGTACCAGTATAAGAAAAACAGTTTAAAACGCTTTTGCCCTTTGAATAACGTCCGGCAGTAACTCGTGAATCACGTTGGTCTAGGTAAAAACCAGTTTTATGTCCTTTTGCTACGTCAACATTAATCGATAAACCATGTTCTTTTATAATACAGGCGGTAGATGCTAATGGTTTAGTCAACCAACCCGTAACAGGCTCTAATCCTTCTTTTTTACGAACATCTACATCTGAGCGTTCATAAATACTGCACTCTGGGTATAAGCTTTTCAATACTTCAACTAAGGTATAACGATGGAAGTCTGCACCAGCACTTAATAATTGACAAACAATGAGATTATCGTATTTATCAATGGTTATGCCAGGTAAACCGTCAGACTCACCTGCAATTAAGCGGTAACCCGTTAAACCACCTTCCTCGATAAACCAATCACGTCTAGATTGAGCATTTAATAATTTTTTGCGAAAAAAATCACTGTCTATTTCTTCGTTTTCATTAAAGGTCCATACGCGTACTCTAATTTGTGACTCTGGCGAGTAAGCCCCTCGAGCCAGCCATTTTTCCTTGTGATCATAAATATCTACGGTGTCGCCTAACATTGGCTTACCCTTGATTTTATTGATCGCTAGAGAAAATATCCAAGGATGTTTTCGTAATAAAGACTTGTCTCGGCTTACTTTTAAATAAATTCTTGCTGACATGTGACTATACTTATATGAGCAGGTAAATGAAATTGCGCAGAGTGTAGTCAATGCGACGCTCTGGTGCAATCTTCAATCTCAGTTATTTTAGTTTAAATTATGGAGCAACAAGTATGAATGTTAGTTATATCGCCCATGTAAGTGGAAAAGTTCAGGGCGTCTATTTTCGTGCGTCTAGCCAGCAAATTGCTATTGACCACGGTTTAAGTGGTTATGCACGTAATTTGGCTGATGGTGATGTTGAAGTCCTAATGTGTGGTGAAGAAAGAGAAGTTGATAAAATGCTCGAATGGTTATCGCATGGTCCACCACAAGCAGAAGTCTTGAACATGCAAAAAAAGAAGGTGCAATGGCAAGAACATCATTTCTTCGCTATTAGTTAACGTCTTAGCAGAAAATAAATTAAGATGTTTTCAGATTGTTTTTTGTTACTTCGCCGCAAAAATATTACATATGCTGAAATTTCTAAAGTTGAAATTTCAGCAGAGCAATGTTTAGTAAAAAATAAAAACAACAACCCTTAATAAAATCTATATTTAATCTTTATCTTGTATCGAATGTAGAAATACTTAGAGATCGTGACGAAATTTATTTGTATTCAAATTAAATTTTTTATTTATTGTTGTTACTTTATCATTAAATTATTAAGGGTAGTGTGTTAGATATTTAAAACAAATTAAGCATTGTCTACTTCAGCTCAGCAATGTCGCGCTTTCTCTGTGCTTGATTATGTTAGTTAGCTTTATCGTTTTAATTGACATAACCTATCAATAAATTTTTAGTTCTGAACTAATACCTTGAAAATTAGTCTTATTTGAAACTCAAATTGTATGCTTATACAATCAAATAAGGAAAAATTCTTTGAAAAAAATAATGCTGTTATTTATGGTGTTGTCTGTTGCGGGCTGTGTAGGGATTCCATTGTCTAGTGTGTATAAAATGATGACGGCTGATCCTCTGGAGTTTAACCCCGGTGCAATTTCAATTGCTATTAAAAGCTCGAATACCATAAAGATTAATACTGGTGACGTAGAAATGAGTTTGTTTATAAATAGCGACGATTCAGGCTTAAGCATATCGCAAAAGTATTTTTTAGCCGTCGATAATGCTCCTCGAATTCCACTATTAGCTGAAGGGCTTAATGATAATGAAGCCTTAACGGTATTAACATTGTCTCCTGAAGATGTTGTAAGGATGGTAAACTTACAAAATATGATGAAAAAACATTTAATAAATGGTGGTAAACGCAGTGACTTTGGTTTTTATGTCCGTGTATTAGGAGGCTGTAAAAATACAAAAGATATACCAGAGAATGTTTTCGTTAGTTTGTTTCTAAAATTAGATTTTAGCTCTGATTTTTTTCCTTTATACGAAGATTTTGATATAGGTCAAGCCGATTTGTCACCACTAGAAAATTTAGCAAACTGGGACGATTGTACCTCTTAAATCTGTGTCAATTAATAGTTATTATAAGCAAATGAAGTTGAATAAAATAACAGTTGGTTTTTTATTCTTCCTCGCTTATCTTATCCACTATTGTTGTTTAATAGTTGGAGATTATTTTATGGGGACGGACATCTTGCTTATAGGCTCATTTTTGCTGGTCATTATTGGCTGTGTTCATTCATATCTCGGTGAAAAATACCTATTGATTCGTTTGTTTAGGCGTGACAATTTACCTAAATTACTGGGAAGTGACTGGTTCACAAAACGAATTTTAAGGTTTGCTTGGCATCTCACGACTATAGCTTGGTGGGGTTTTGCTGCAATATTATATTTTTTATCGCAACCGAGTGACAATATTCGGTCAGAAATACTAATGACGACAGCAGTAGTTTTTACTTTAAGTGGTGTTATTTCATTGTTGTTTTCCCGTGGTAAACACTTATCTTGGATACTCTTTTTTGGAATCGCCTGCACAAGTTATTTGGCATAATATAAAGTTAACGATAGGTTTTAGCGTCAATAAATAATTTCACCATATTGACGTTTCTTGGCAGAAACTACCTTTGAACATTGAGTTTACGTCACAATCACCATCTATAATCAAAATAAGTGCCTTAATTGTGTTTATAGCGAGTTAAGACAATTAGAAAATTACGATTAAATGATGGTGTTTTACTAAAATAGTATTTGTTGGAATATGTATCTCGTGAGTAGAGTGGAATAAAGAGTCAAATGTTGTATAACAGTTAAATTAAAGTTGGTTTTTATACCTTGGTCGATTATTCTAACTATATTGTTATCTGTTAACATGGCGTTATGTGAGTTTAGTTAAATTGTTAGAATGAAGAAAATAATAGCTAATAACTGTTTAATTTATCATTTGTAATATGGGAAGTAATTTTCACACTTCCATTTATAGATCGAACTAAAGATGAAGTTGCAGCAGTTATAACAATATTAATTTTCAAACGTAATAAACAAATTAACACGACAAATAACTAAAACGGTCCTAAATATTTGGCTGTGTTCTTTCAGAAATTATAGTCAACTTTTTAAACGTCCAATATGACGTTATATGTAAATGGAGTTCAAATGGATATTGAAATAATCCGCCCCAAGCAATTTCAAGATAAAATTAGAGATTACCATTTATACGTTGATGGGCATAAATTTATTAAAATTAAACCCAATTCATCTCAAGTTATTTCGATCCCATCACATACTAAATATATTGAAGCAAAAATTGATTGGTGCTCAAGCCCAAAATTTTATCTTGATAATTCACCATCAAAAAAACTCATCGTTAAAAATATGATCTCCGGTGGTTTTTTCAAAGCAATAATATTACCTCTATATTATATTACCTTCGGTAAGAAAAAGTATTTGAAAATCGAAAATTCTAAATAACAAGTTAATTTATCCGACTGAGGAAAATTCGCTAGTACTCGTTTATTTTAGTTAACTATCTATCGAAGCTTAATCAGCTGTCTCCACTTTAACAATCCAAGGGATGTTAACTATGGATGATTCGAAAACTAATATTATTAATTTTGCTTTCACTTTCCGATTTTTCTTTTGATAACATGTTAAATATTATGGTTTTATAGGTTGTAGAATAAGATAAAATAGACCTGAGTTACTTATAATGTGAGCAATCATTTAAAAGACAAATAACAAGGGGATTATTTCAGCTAGTTCAACATATTAGACAAGATGTTTTATGCGTCTAAAGAGGCGTAAAACCTATTCGGAGGTTTTAGTGGTAACGGTTAGAGAAGCAACAATATTGGATAGTGACATTGTATATGATTTGATTATGGCTATTGCAAAGCATCATGATCAAGAGGTGTATGTAAAAACCAATAAACAAGAATTAATAAACTCAGGATTTGGCCATACTCCATCATTTGGTGTTTTATTAGCTGAGATTGATGGTAAAACTGCAGGCTATTGCTCTTATACATGGAATTACTCTATTTGGCTTGGTTCAAGCTACATGAATATAGATGACGTATTTGTTTGGGAGAATTTTCGTGGGCAACATGTTGGCGAAAAACTCATGTTTAAAGCAAAAGAAGTATGCTTGTCTAAGGGGATCAACCGAATTAAATGGGAAGTTGAGCAAGACAACCATGGTGCGATCAAGTTTTATGAGCGTTTAGGTGCCAACATCGATATTAAAGGGCTTTTCCGGTGGGATTTTACATCATAGGTTAGCTAAATAGTGTAAATAGCCGAGAAACACAAGGTTGGTTCATCATATAGGTAAATTTGAATATGTCAGATCTTCAAAGTTTATATACTCAAATGTGGGAAAATTCTATTGATAGATATAAAAATAACAATTGTGAAACTGATTCATTAATAAATGGGCCGTCAGACATGAGACGTGGAATTACCGTTTTATCTTATTTTGATAACGTAGTTGATGTGAAAGTCTCTAACTTTTTAAGTGAGTTGAAACTCATTGAACCGGACCAATATTACTATCCAAAAGAAGAATTACATTTGACCATTCTTTCTATAATTAGTTGTATAACAGGTTTTAAATTAACAAATATTGATATAGAGGAATATTCTTCTATATTCAAAGAAGCGATTAAAGAAATTGGTCCATTTAATGTTAGATATAAAGGTATTACAGTGTCATCTTCTTGTATATTAATCCAAGGTTTTCCAGATAATAATCAGTTATATCGATTGAGAAACTCGTTACGATCAAATTTTAAAAAGGCAAAACTTAAGTCGACTATTGATTCAAGATATGAAATATCAACGGCTCATGCAACTGCCGTTAGGTGTATAGCACCATTTAGAAATAGCCGTGACTTAATCCATATATTGTCAAAATACAGAGATTATGACTTTGGTACAATAGAAGTAAATTCTTTGGAGCTAGTTTTTAACAATTGGTATCAAAATTTAGACATAACCAAAAAATTATCTAGCTTAAAATTAAAATCTGATGATAAATATGTATAATAAATGACTTAAATGGACAATTAAAAGTAGGTTTTGTGTACACCACTTTTCTGGCGACTGTTTAATGGCTATGACTTGGAATGTTTATATCCTCAAGTGTTAGAGCACTCGTCATGGAGATGTCTACATTGTAATTATGAAGCATGAAACTTATCACTGGCAAACTGTAGCCAATTATCTACACACAGTTAAATATTTTTACCGCTTTATATAGCGTTATGAGTCTAAAAGGAATTAAATGTGTTATCTCAAGTATTAATCATGATAGGCGCATCAATAATCGGCTTACTTGGTTTTGTACATCTAATTTATACTTTCTTCACTGACAATTTTAATCCCTACAGCCCTGATGTAACATCAGCAATGAAAAGTACAACAGTGACTATCACTAAAGAAACAACTATCTGGTATGCTTGGGTTGGTTTCAATGCTAGTCATAGTCTAGGTGCGATAATCTTCGCAGCAATTTACCTTCCTTTAGCATTTTCACATATAGAATTTATTGCTAATAATAGTTGGTTTGCAATTTTACCGTCTATTGTGAGTATTTCATATTTACTTTTAGCAAAGAGTTACTGGTTTAAAATTCCCTTTTTCGGATTCCTTATTTCTACTTTATGTTTTGTAAGTGCATTTGTCTTAATTAGTACATAGGATAAATATGAGAAAGAAACCAAACTTTTGGTTTATCTAGGATTGAAATTGGCTAAATCACAAACGGCTGATAAAAAAATATATAACAATATAGAAAATACAACAGGTTACATAAACGGTACTTGTAGTGTATAAAAGTTAAGCGTATTCACCCACTTTAGGAGAGGTTATGAAAGTTCACGAATTACCATTCTCAAAGATAATATTATTGAATGACTCTATTGCTGAAGTAATAATTAATGAAGGTGTGGAAATGGATGAAACAATGGTAGAAGAATATCATGAGTTTTTACTTTCCCATTTAAGCAGTCCATTCTCTTTACTTATCAATAAGGTTAACTCATATTCATACAGTTTTGGTGCGCAGATTCAATTAGCATCAATAAAAGAGATCAGTGCCATGGCTGTAGTTACTTATAATCGAGCAGCTGAACTAGCAACTGATAACTTAGCCACTGCAGTCCCACGAGAAGTCGAATGGAATCTAAGAATTTTCTCAAACCGAGACAATGCATTGAAATGGTTACAAACAGAAAAAACAGTATAGTATGATAATTATTCTATAGAGTAATAGACCGCCAAATATTCATAACATACTCCTATTTAGTTGTTGAGCTTCGTATTAGCTGTTTATAAATTAAACTAAAATATTACTTAAGCCGGCGTAATTGTTTTACCATAGTATTTTCAGGATATAATTAAGGAATCTAATGTCTCTTTTAATCGCAATGATTTCATTTTCATTAGCAATGTCAATTTCACCTGGTCCCGTAAACATGGTCATTGTTTCTTCTGGAGCAAGTTACGGTATCCGTAAAACTTTCTCTTTTGTATCCGGTGCTACGATTGGTTTTACATTATTGCTTTTATTTATTGGTTTAGGTTTCTATGAAATTGTTGGTTTGTATCCTAACTTTCTTAAATATATAGCGGTTGCCGGTTCTTTATTCATTATTTATATGGGATATTTACTTGCTTCATCAAAACCAGAACTGGATATAAAAAAGCAAAAATTACCCACTTTTATACAAGGATTTCTCTTACAGTGGTTAAATCCTAAAGCATGGATTGCATGCGTGGCGGGTGTTTCATTGTTTTCAGTGCCTAATAATAACGGAGTGTTTTTAACTTTTGCATTGGTTTACTTTGTCGTGTGTTATTTAGCTTTATTCTCTTGGTCTGTATTAGGTGACAAAGTAACAATATTTTTAAACAGTGAATTTAGGCTAAAGTCTTTTAATGTATTAATGGGTGGTTTATTAATTGTTACCGCCAGCTTTTTACTCTATTCACAATTTGAATGATTTCTTAATGGTGAATATTCATTTTAAAGATAAGCACGATGCATTGTTTTCAGTTTGTGTATTTAGTAGCGAAAAAAGCGCAAAATGATAATGTAACTAGCATCTTAATTTAATCGCTTTAACAGAAGATCGTGCACCTAGTGGTATCAAGGCTACTCTTTAAGCTTCCAATCAAAGTTTCTGTTTAAAATAGGTATTGTTTACTTAAATACAGAAACAGATTGTCGAGATAGAAGAAATATTACAGTGTCGTTTGATACAACATTAATAGATACTTTTAGGACAAAGTATTATTTTTAAGTCCACATCAGGGTCGCTACATTCAATAAAATTAAGGTATTAAGCTAAACACTCCCTATAAGACTAAGGAATTTTGATGACGAAAAATAAACACAAACGAAAAGCTTCAGTTAATCCTAAATCTAATAAACTTAAGGGAACGCAGTCTTTGGGGGTGATAGCTTTACATCCTAAAATATTTGTTGTTATTGGTTTACTCTTTATTGCTCTAGGTATCTCTCTTTTGGCTTTCAACCCCCAAGATAATGCAATGTTTGGTTTATCTATGCTTTCTATTTTTATAGGTGTGGCAATAAGCTTTTATGCTAAATTCCCTGTCACAAAAAGAAAAACTAACTAAATTAGAAGTTACAGGCCTTATACAAGCCAACAAAACTAATTTTTAGTATTTGATTAGTCAAAATAGGTCTTAAATTTAAGACCTTCTTTATAAATATTTGGAGTAAGCATGAATAATAAGTTTATAGGAATAATATTTATCATTGCAGGGGTTATATTAGCAATGTGGGGGTATGATCTTTATGATTCTGCTAGCTCTCAAGTCAGTCGTGCACTAAACGGTGATACCCCAATAGAAGCCTGGGCAGGAATGGCAGGCGGTGTGATTTCCGTATTAATTGGTATCACAAAAATAAAATAAAGTTACGTTTGTAAATAAGCACATAGTCAGCCATTCAAACCAACATGAACAGCTGACTAGTGTTCTTCCTTTAAACCTCAATAAACTCTTCCAATCATATTGGTAGCCCGTTGAATGTCGATATTTAAAGTATTGAAGCTATTTTTATATATTCTCTTTTTTCAGTCACAATTTCATAAATAAAACGCTTAGTTTATAAGACTTAAGTTCCTATTTTTGTCTGTCGTTCGTTATTCATTTTAGTATCTTTCACTTGATTGCAAAACATGGTAACTTACTGCTTCTGTTGCGCTTTTAATCAACGCTATCGACAAAATAGTCTACTGAAGCTTTAACCGTATGTTAGTTCCGAACGGAATGTTATCTCACTATTTGTCACCGCTATGTAAATTGTTCATTTGAAGGGAATCATAAAAATGATAAGTCGTATAATTATATTAATAATCGCAATTTTTTCACTAAATATTGCTGCCGAAACCGTATTAGAAATAGGGGAGATACCACCAAATTTTTTGGGACGCGATAGTGATGGAAACGATGTTACCTTAGACGAAAATAAGGGTAAAATAGTCGTAATATCGTTTTGGGCATCTTGGTGCAGTCCATGTTTAAAAGAGCTCCCTGTTTTGGAAAATATCCAGAATAAAATAGGGACAGATAAAATAAAAGTTGTTGCAATCAATTTTAAAGAAAATCGTAAACAATATAAAAAAATCGTAAAAATGTTGTCTTCATTAAAGCTAACATTAACTCATGATAAACGTGGTTCTATTGGTAGAAAGTTTGGTGTCGAAGCTATACCCAATTTATTTATTATCGATAAAAATGGTGAACTCGCATTTCATAATGTGGGTTATGGAGACTCATCTATAGATAAAATAGTCGAAGTTCTTAACAAATTACTTTCAAGCTAACATATAAAAAGTATAGTTTTTTTATACGCCAAATAACATTATAAATAACTATATTTCACCGATTATCAAGGCACTAGGTGCCTCCATATATTTAAGTATTATTCATATCAGGAAATGCATATGTTGACATTTGATGAACACAGAAAAGACTTCGAACAGGCTTCAAACAGATCAGTTTCAATGCCAATTGCTGGAACAATAATTTGGAGTATTGTTGCCCTTTTAAGTACACAATTTGATGACAATATTGCCGTATATATTTTATTGTTTGCAACCGGAGGGATTTTTCCGATAGCTTTAATTATTGCTAAACTTAGGAATGAGAACTTAGTATCATCAACCAACCCTTTTGCAAAACTTATGGGGCTTTGCATCTTAATGGTTAATCTTTTATGGGCTGTTCATATACCATTACTTTTAAATGCTCCTGAATTTGTTCCTCTTAGTTTAGGTATTAGTTTAGGTCTTCATTGGATTGTTTATTCATGGATAATTAATCATCCTGTTGGTTTAATTCATGCAGTATTACGAAGCATTTTAATCGTAGCAGCTTGGTATTTATTTCCTAACCATGGTATTTTCGCTATCGCTAGTGTTATCGTTTTAACTTATTTAATCAGTATTTACCAAATGTTAACTAGAGAAATAAAAAGCATATAACAGTTCAGCTAACCGATGGATGAGCACAATATAGTACTCGCTCCACGCACTAACTGAGTGTATAGCACCGCATATGAAGGCGTTAGTTTTACGTCAACCCAAACGATGTGAGTAAAATGAATAATAAGCTAAAAAATCTTTCTGAAATCGTTGCTAATGCTAGTGATCTATTCTCCAGTAAATGTGACAGTGTCGACACATTAATGGGAGTAATGGATAAAACTTTGCGTAAACAAGGTATGGCAGCTGATGCGATTACAATTGATTGTAAATCGAAAGATAGAAAAATAGTTTTACTGATCCATGATGCGAAACCTGACATTGTACAGGTTGCATTGGGTAATAAAGAAGGGGATATTTATTCAGCATCAGACTATGCTCTCAATGAATTATCTGAAACAGTAATTCTGAGGATTATGGAAAAAAACTTCTCAACACAGTAAACAATTCAAACATCCCAAACAAGTATAACCCATTCGCAGTGTTCCTCACAAATTACCCAAACGTATGATCTATAACTAGTTTACCTTGGTAGGTCAAATTCTATAATTAAACGTTGTAGCCGTATAACCGAGAGTAATTTTCTAGATATGAACTACATTCCTACCCCCTAATAAATAGGTTTAATTACACTAATTGCGAATTTAATACTGCTTGGACAAATTAACATGCAAATCAATTCTTACTTTGCAAAAACATAGAAGCGTAAAGCAAAAAAACTGAGGGTGATATGTCCATCTATCTGATTTTCAAGTACTAAATATATGGCGCGTAATATGCTTTTAATTTAATCGAATGATATGAATTAAGATTTATTTTAAATATTCACAGCTGCATATTAAGGAAGCCTTATGAATAAATTTAAGCTATTCACGCTCTCGTTAGCATTACCATTGCTATTAAACTGTGGTGGAGGCGGAGGAGGAGGTTCTGATGTTGAACCTCCTAAAGAAATTCCTACTGAGGATACGGGTAACACCACTACTTTATTCAAAGACAATCCAAACTCAGACTCATCATCAGTAAAGGTATTCGATAATTATTCAATCGATATTGATCTGAAAGAAATAAATATGCAGGGCAATTACCTATTTTTAAAAATCACCGATAAAGATAAAAAAGCACTCTTTTTAGGGCAAATTGTTCACCAAGATAGTATTAGGATTCCTCTGACAATTCTTGCTGACTCACTTCCATTAGTCGTTGAGTTATATTCTGAATCTAAAGAAGATAAAACAATAAGTTACGAGGTGTATTATGATTGATTTATTATTGAAATATCTACTTATTATAACGAGTTTATTAAGCCTTTTTTTATTGTCTCTTGAGGTTAATGCTGAAGAGGAAAGTAAAAGATTAAAGCACACGATCTCTAAAGGCAGTGGCGATATTGACCTATTATTAGCTCAAGGGAATAAAGCAATTAGTCCGGATTTTTTAGAAACCATACGTCTTCAAAATGATGAGGCGTTGATCCTCGGTGTTGATATTAATGAAGCATCATCAGGAAGTGAAAAAGCAGATAGTCAAGGGGTTGCCATTGAGCATTTAACCCTAACTGTTATCACCAGTGACGATACTTATACATTCACAGATTTTTCAACAAAAACACAAACTTCTCTAGCTAAAATTGACAGCACAAACCGTGAGTTTTATTACACATTACTCGGGCGTACTGGCTCTAATAGTATTACCGGCAGTACCTTAGATGGAACTTCCTTTGATGATACACTTAAAATACCAGTAAATATTGATTTAACGAGTGCTCTTTCCGTTCATCTCGATATTCAATTTTTGGAAACAAATGAGAGTTTAGGCGACCCTGAAGAATTCTACGATTATAGTGCGGGTTTTGAAGATTTAGCCTTGTTAACTTCTACTGACGTTAGTTTCCTTGATACACAGGCTGCTGGCCGAGAAGATGCGCCGTTAGTTGTACTCTCGAGTAGTCCGACGGCGGTATCTAGTAGTGTATATTACCCATCTTCAACATCATACTATTTAGTAGGTTATGAAGATCAATACCCTAATCTAGGAGATTACGACTTTAATGACCTAGTTGTCGCATATAGAGTAGACTTTGGTTTAAATGAAGAGATGGAGGTGATCACTATCAGTGCCGAGGGTTATCTAATAGCTCGGGGTGGTAGTTACGACCATAGTTGGCATCTTAGAATAGCTCTGCCTGAAGGCTCGCAAGCAGATGGGACTTTCCAACTTTATATTCCGCCGGGGAGCACATCCGGAAGTGAACTCATACAATATATTGATACCAGTTCAGGTTTAGACATTACTTTGTTCAACAATACTACTTCGTTATTTTTCGACCCAGCTTCACCATTTACTAACACGATATGGGACAGCGAACATATATTAGGACACAAGTTTTCTTTTGAGATAACTCTAAGTAATCCAGTCGCTTTATCTGAAATGGAGCAAGCACCTTTTGATCCTTATTTATATGTACACAACACGAACTTAGAAATACACCTGGAAGGTAAATCACCCGTTATGGCTTCGTCAGATAATATAAGCAGAGGTTTAACGTCATTTAACGATGAAAACGGATACCCGTTCGCTTTAGTATTTCCGGAAGACTGGTTGTTTCCTAATGAATATGTTGATATTGGGGCAGCTTATCCACAATTATTAGAATATATTCAATCAAACCGTCAGAGTAAGCTAGATTGGTATAAGAATGGTGTTAGTACGGGGATTACCAAACACAAAAAATCCGATTGGGCATGGTGAATTAGGGCAATAGTAAAAACAAGTTTTATAATGTCGTTTCCAATATGTTTGTTGTTTTATAACAAAATTTAAAATAATGAACATATAGGGAGCAACAATAATGCACCATATAACACAAGTCCGCTTTATTATTTGATGTGACTAATAAGTCCTTATAAGTCACATCAGCTCGAACAAGCTATTAAAGCGCTATTGTATAGATTATTAAAACGGCTTCTTCATCTTTTTAAGCCAAACCATTCAATTACACCTACTACTCAATAAATACTTGGTAAACTTGATAGAAAAGTAATCTAAGTTTTGGCGTTTTAGTGGCTTTTATTTATGGCTATTGATACATTCTTACATGATAACTTTTTATTATAACTAGATAATATTTAAGATTAAGTTAGACGGGGGCATTAATCCTGATTTGGTTTTATTTGCTCTAACAACTTTAGTCCACTATGCAAAGTCGCTTGGCAAAGCATTAGGGGTAACAAGCAGGATTAAGTAGATTTATGAGTATTAAACATAGTAAATTTGGTGTGGGAGACACGTCTTACGCTATGGCGGGGAAATTATCTGGGATTACTAAACTGGTAGATGATTTCTATAATAATATGAATGCTTTCTCAGTATCAAAAAAGATAAGAGACATGCATCCTAGTAATTTGTCAGAGTCCAGGAAAAAGCTCTCATATTTTTTGTCTGGTTGGTTAGGAGGCCCAAAACTGTATGCTGAAAAGTATGGCAGTATTAATATCCCCTTTGCACATAAACATTTATCAGTAGGGTTTGAGGAAAGCGAAGCATGGTTGCTCTGTATGCAAAAAGCCGTAGATGTACAAGACTACGAAGAATCATTTAAAGTGTATTTAATGGAACAATTACGCGTACCAGCAGAAAGAATTAGAATGGTATCAGGCTCCTAACAATAGGATTATCTAAGGGTAGAAAGAGTTAAAGAAAAAATAAAACCTGTTTGTCCGCACTGTGAGAAAGTTCTAGATAAACTTATAGAAGTAAATAGAGGTTGGTTCAGCGTCAATAGAGTTTATTGTTGTCCAGAGTGTCATAAAATTCTAGGCATGTCAGCTGCAGCACAGTAAAACTAAAGATAGTCATACTCCATTGGAAGTTTAGAAACAACTAGATGGCTTTTATGAACATAGGAAAACAATTTAACGTGAAATTTCTAATCGAAGGTTCTTGCCAGTGTGGACAAGTTACCTATAAATTGTATAAAAAACCAAGCATGGTTTTGGCCTGCCATTGTACAGAATGTCAGAAGCTGTCAACGAGTCCATTCAGTATTACTGCCGTTGTAGAGTCGACAGCTATTGAGTTTAATGGTGAACTAAAGGAATGGAGTCGTACTGCAGAGAGTGGTAATAGAAATAACGCAATGTTTTGTACGACATGTGGAAATAGAATCTACCATTATAACCCGGAAAATTCAGACACTATTAAGTTAAAGTTAAAGGCTACAAATTTAAATGATGATCAAGTATTTGAGCCTTCTGCACATGTTTGGGTTTGTGAAAAATTAAGTTGGTATCAAATTCCTAAAGGTATTAAGGTATTTGAAAAACAACCAGAATATTAGTGCCTAACAAGAAATAAACACGTTACCCTTGGCCGTGTTTTTTTCGATTCACATTTTAGCTAACTATATCTCGCCATATCATAAGGCGTTATCACTTCAGGAGTTCGTCAATTGAGTTTGAATAAAATATTATCAATTGTGTTAGTCACAATTTCGTTAAATGCTGTGGCCTCTACTCAAGATGAGATTAATCATCTTTTAGATTTTGTCGCCGCTACAAAGTGCAAATATGAACGAAATGGCACTATGCATAATGGTAAAGAAGCGGTCGATCATATCAATAAGAAATACGCATATTACTTAGATGACATTGAGTCTACTGAGGATTTCATCAAATACTCAGCGAGCAAGAGTAAAATGTCAGGGAAGTTTTATAAAATTCATTGTGATAATAAAGTATCAATAAAAAGTCAAGATTGGCTTCTAACCGAATTGACGCTTTATAGAAAAACACAAAAGTAAGGCTACAAAGATAAACCAAATGACCTTTATCAGCTTCTTTATTTTGTTTCGATATACATTTTAGGACTGAACTTCAGTTTTCTATTAACGCCATTTCGTGGGTTATCCACAAAATCAGTGGATACCTTCTATAGTTAAATTATAAAAATTCTATAAGAGATATAACAATGAATTTGGCCAAAATAGTACAACGAGGTTGGGAAGCAGTTGGGGTTGGAGATTTTGATACTTTAGTCACTGACTATGCAGAGGAAATGAAATTTATAATGCCAGGACAAGCCGATATTCTAAAGGGGCGTCAAGCATTCCGCTCTGCTCTCGATGGTATTGGTGAAGCACTCCCTCCAGGTTTCGAAATTACAGGACTTCGACATATTGAAGGCGGGTACGAAGTTGTTTCGATTGTCGAGTGGAAATCAGATAAAATAGTAAGCTCTCATTTGTCAGTTTTGTTTAAATTTAAAGGCAAGAAAATATATGAGGAACGCTGGTTCGTAGACACTGAACAATGGAAAAGTGCATTCTGAGTTATTACTTATCTAAGGTGAATTATGCTTAACAAAAAGTTTCGAGAAAATAGATACTTAAATGAATCAGGTTCCAAAACGGGCAACTGGTACATGAACAGACTTGATTACTTCCAATTTCATCAATATCCTGAATATAAAAGGCATAAATATGTTTCACTATGTTTGGTCTTCGTGTTTATTTACTTGAGCTTTAACCTAATAAAACTAAGCTTTTTAGGCTCACTTCCATTTATTTACTTTACTTACGTTGCTTTGGTGTCGTTTAATTTACTGCATACCAAAACTTGTCGCTATAAAGGTTATTTTCTTTATCCTACCAAGATCATTAATTTCTTTAGAGCTAGGGAAATCGAAGTAGATTTAGATGACTTTGATTCAATAGCAACAATGAGTAAAAAATAGCTTTATCTCTTCATTTTACGAACATAGTCATTCATCATAAGGCGCACGGAATCTTCATGAATTACGATCAATTTAATCAGTTTTGCGGATCTTTGCTTGCCACTACGTACGTAGTTCAATGGGGCAACTCTCATGTTTGGAAAGTTGGCGGTAAAGTTTTTGCAATAGGGGGCTGGGGCGAAGGTGAGCACCCGGCTTTTGTTTTTAAAACATCTGATTTAAATTTTGGTTTTTTAAAAGAATCACAAGGGTATAAACCAGCACCATACTTTGCTAACCGAGGTATGAAATGGATACAGAAACTTCAAAATGTAAAAGAAAAAGATGATGATTTAATTTATTACCTGACAGAATCACATCGTTTAGTTTCTCTTGGCTTAACGAAAGTAAAACAAAGAGAGCTAGGTTTAAATCAGAGTTAATGTAATTTCTTCATTTATTGAATGAAGTATAAAAGTTACTAAGCAGGGCTTATACACTATCGTAAATTATCGCCATGCAACATTATTTTTCCCTTGTCGTTTTGTCATTTGTTAAATGCTGTAGAATTATTATCCAAATAATAACTTTCAATAACAATGGATTTACTTATGAAAAAAACCATCATTTTATTAACTATCTCAACGTTAAGTACTTCAGCTATCGCAGAAGAAACAAGCTGGCTTGATAGCTTGAAGAACTTCGTTGGATTGGGTGATGCTAAAGAGGAAACACTTGCAGTACCCAACACTAGTGGTTTAGTTGACCTACTAACGAGCTCTTTAGGGGTTAACACTGAACAAGCATCTGGTGGAATGGGAGCTATCTTTAATTATGTAAAAAACAATGTTTCAACAGATCAATTCGGTCAACTTGCTAAATCACTTCCAGGTATCGATGGACTGGTTAGTCAAATGCCAGATATAAGCAAACTTAATACAAGCTCTAACGAAGGTTTAAGTGGCTTATTTGATAAGGCAGCACAATACAGTGACTCATTAAAGTCGATAAATGATGTTAAAAAACAGTTTGAAGTATTAGGTTTAAAACCTGAAATGATTGGTAGTTTTATTTCTAGTGCTCAAAGTTATTTGAATACGAAAGAAGGACAACAAGCAAAAAAAGTATTAACTGACGGTTTAGGTAAGCTACTGGGATAATTGACATTATTATGTTAATTAACTTATTCCTTATCTTGTGGGGAATAAGTTAGTTTGAAGAGTTTATCAAAAAACAATGGCAAATTAATCAAGCGATGATGAGATGCCAGTACAATCTTAACAATTAGAAAAATAATTTATTTTGCATTATCATGTCGTTGCTTGGCTAAGAGGTCATTAAGTTGAGAAAAATTCCTGAATTTAAAACTGAAAATCTGATTGTTTCGGTTTTATGCCCGCAAGATTATAAGTTATTAGTCAAATATGAAAATGATAATCGTAGCCATTTATCTCCGTGGGAACCAGCAAGAGCCGAAGAATATTTTCCTGTAGAAGAAACCCAAAAACGAACGATGTTCAATTTCGAAAGCTTTAAATTAGATTTGTCGATTTCTCTGGTTGGTTTTGATAAAATTAAATCTGAAATTATCTGTTTATGTTCATTTTCAAATATTATTCATGGCGTGTTTCAAGCGTGTAATCTGGGCTACTCAATCTCGACGAAGTATCAGAGTAAGGGGTTAATGTTTGAAATGCTTCAAGCATCAATGCCGTATGTATTCATTGAATATAATTTGCATAGAATTATGGCTAATTATATTCCGACTAATGTTCGCTCTGCTAAGTTACTAAAAAATTGGGTTTTCAAAAAGAAGGGCTAGCTAAATCATATTTACAAATAGCTGGCTCATGGCAAGATCATGTTTTAACATCGAAAATAAACCAAATTAATTAAGCCGATAAAGGTGTACGAATAAACGTTTTACTATTAGAAAGTATTTATGCCTCATTATTTTGCCAATATTTGTCTCTTAACAGGCATTAGTTTACAAGAAGGTTTATCAGATTGAATATGTTCTTAATTGTTGCCGGTACTTTAAGTGCGATTGTCGCTGCTCTTCATCTCGGTTGTATTTTTTTCGGTGCTGCTTGGTATCGATTTTTTGGGGCAGGAGAGCAAATGGCTGTACTTGCAGAGCAAGGCAGTAGTCAACCGACAATCATAACCAGTGGAATTGTACTTGTTCTTTGTGTTTGGTCGCTTTACGCATTTTCTGCTGCGGGTATTATTATTCGCCTACCTTTAATGCGTTTAGCCCTTGTTCTAATAACTTTAATTTATTTAGTGCGCGGCATTGCCGGTTTCTTTTTAGTTAGCTCTCCGATGGGACGTTCTCCTGATTTTTGGATATGGAGCTCGATGATTTGTTTAATTTTTGGCATTATTCATCTCATCGGATTAAAACAAGTATGGGCAAAATTATAAACAAAGCATAAAAGCAAATTACTCAAGAAAAAGCAAAACGCTTGTGTCGCTTTCTCTTTTAAAATAATAGCCTAACTCGGTATTACCACTTATTTATGGCAGTACCTATCACTGAGGGAAAAGGATTAATGTTTCCAATATTAACAACAAATCGTTTAAGGTTAGACAAATTATCTAAAGAAGATACGGATAGTATATTTGAGTTATTTTCTAATAAATCAGTTGTCGAATATTATGATCTAGAAGCTTTCACTGAACAGTCACAAGCGAGTAACTTAATAGAATTATTTAATGATCGTTTCGACAATAATTTAGGTATTCGTTGGGCGATACGCTTAAAGGAAACCAATCAATTAATAGGCACATGTGGTTTTAATACTTGGAGTGCTAAAATGCAGAATGCTGTTATAGGCTACGATTTACTGCCAATGTTTTGGGGGAATGGCTATACAACAGAAGCAGTTCATAGGATTATAAAATCAGCATTTATAGGTGAGCTAGAATGTGGGGAATTGCATCGTATTCAAGGGGATACAGTACCTGGAAATTTAGCCTCAGAGCTTCTTTTACTCAAAGTCGGTTTTAAAGAAGAAGGCATTCGTCGACAAAGTGGCTATTGGAAAAATCAGTTCCATGATCTAAAGTGTTTTGGCTTAATTAAGTCTGAATATAATGGCAAGTAACACGTCTCTTAAAGATATAAAGATAGGAGGGAGTGTGCTTCGCTTAAACGCCGACAAAACATCATAACGAAGATGGATTTTGTAATATATTTAAGAGAATAATCGGTTACCAATTAGCTTTATTTTCACTTTCATACATCCGCCAAACAATGCCTGCACCTATACTGTAGGTGATATCCTTTTCAAATAAAGGACTTTCTTGGTTAACTGCACCTTTGTGAATATTTATAGAGCCGCCGAGGAATCCTCGAATATTATTGCTTAGGGGAAACGAAAAACTAACTGCAACTTTTGCCCCCAAATATCCACCTTGAGCATCATAATGTTGACGTGACGGACTTACAAATTTGTTATCTACCTGGTAAAAATAATCTTGTAGTTCTTCACTGGCGTAAGTGAAAGCTAACGATAAATTTAAACCCGTTTCTTTAAATAATACACCGCGTTGTTGGTAGGTTATTGTGGGTTCAAATACATACCCTCTGTTATCTATACGATCAAAGTCAGTAGAGAACACTGCTCTAGCTTGAAAACGTGCTTTTATCCGTGATTGGCCGCCATTGTCATAACTAAAATCTTTTATTTTATAGATTAATTGTGGCCCAATTTCAAATAAGAAATCTAATTCAGGCATACCTGTACGAGCCGTGTTGTCTTCGGTATCGGCACTAAATGCGCCAGCAAAAGATAAATCTATTTCAAAATCACTTTTTTCAATAAAAACCGCTCGTATTCCACCACCATCACCGATTCGAAAAAAATCCCCCCTATATACAAAATAAGGAAGTGCTATAGCAATAAAATTACGTTCACTAGACGCTGGGTAGTTGGGTACTTCAAATGTAGCGCCCGCTAGACCTACTTCCCATAACGGTTGTGTTTCATTTGACGCTTCAAACCCTGAAAAATTTCGATCAGGAGAATTGTTAGTTTGTTCGGCTTTAAAACTTGTTTCTTGTGCCTGCGCATTTCTATTAATAAGAAGGTAAAGAAAAATGAGTGATAAACTTTTTGCAGCTACATGCATGTATAAACTAAAAGAAGATGAATAAGACTATTAATCCTATCAAAAAAATAATATTCGACCAACAATACTTTCTATATTTAGGATAAATACATTTAAGAAAATAGAACAGGTATCACTAATCTTTTGTGATGGTTTACATTTGAAACGCCGAAGTGGTTTTATCAAATAATAGATTACATAGGACATGTGAGAGTAGGGGAAAATAAAACAATTATATAGATATTGAGTGAGAGTAAAGAAACACAGTCTTATACGTGTTAATTGCTGAAATGTGAATTTTTAGTTCAAAAACAATATTTTTGGTTGATAATTGAACACTTCAGCGTTTTTGTTAAAAATAGCCTATTATTTATACTAGAAATAAAAAGATAAATATATTTTAAATAATATAGTCAATAATTTTAAGTTCATGGACGAGTTATTATAAAAGCTTAAAGAGGTTTTATGATTAATTTAAAAAGTCTAAAAGTAAAATTTGTAGCTATTTTTATCGTATTAGGACTGTTTCCTGCCGCAATTGTTAGTCTTATATCTACAATGAATAGCCAAGTAGACGTGACCGGTAAAGTGTACAACGAACTCACTGCTATAAACCAAATAAAGAAACAGTCCATCGAGCATTACTTTGATGAACGAAAAAGTGATATGGGAGTGCTTATTGATATTGCTGATACCATGCAACAACAAGCCTTCATGAAATTGTCAGCAGTAAATAAGCTTAAAAAATCTCAGCTTAAAGATTACTTTAAAAATAATAATATCCAATTGGAAATTTTGGCTAATGAACCAAATACTCATCAAGCTATCGCTGAATTAGTTAATAATTTTTCTAATAAAAAGCTGTGGTATAAATCACTTAATAAATACGATAAAGACTTTAAGCCTTTATTGTCATACTTCGGCTGGTACGACTATTTCATTATCAGTACCAGGGGAACTATTGTTTACTCTGTTACTCGGGAAAGTGATTTAGGAAAAAAAATCCCTCGAGATTTATCTGGCAGTTCCTTAGGCCAAGCATTTACTTTAGCTAAACAGTCCGATTCAGCAGATATTCAATTTGCCGACTTCCTTCCTTATGCACCTAGTAATAATGACCCAGCAGCATTTATAGTCAAACCTGTAGAGGTGAATGGTAAGCGTGTAGGTTATATTGCCTATCAACAACCCTTGGACAAAATCAATAGTATTTTAGGTGACAGAGAAGGAATGGGGAAATCTGGTGAGTCATATCTTGTTGGTCAAGATAAGCTTATGCGCTCAGACTCTTACCTAAATCCTGCTGAATACTCTGTCAAAGCTTCCTTTGCTAATACAAACACAGTCCAAACAGAAGCCGCACATAGTGCATTAAATGGGGAGAAAAAGACTAGCGTCATTATGGATTATAATAATAACCCCGTCGTGAGCAGTTGGGACTTTATCGATATTGGCAGCGGAGTACGATGGGCAATTATCTCTGAAGTTGATGTCGCAGAAGCTTTCAACCCGAGAACAGCTAATAATGAGGATTTCTATAAAAGTTATATTGAAAAATACGGATACTATGACTTGTTCTTGGTTAACCCTAATGGTCATATTTTTTACACTGTGACCAAAGAATCGGATTTTAATACTAATATTTTAACTGGAAAGTATG
>Ga0209291_1000234_pt1 | contig 54688 bp, 38 predicted proteins | sample GOMGulsemesocosm_FD_184633 | JGI IMG/M metagenome (GOLD analysis project Ga0209291, IMG submission 184633) | Methane-oxidizing microbial communities from mesocosms in the Gulf of Mexico - GOM9B Gulf of Mexico (SPAdes) (version 2) | ecosystem: Environmental > Aquatic > Marine > Cold seeps...
TAGCAACACCCACAAACCCTTTAGTCATCGATGCAATAGGAAATACAGTTTCCTTATTCACAGAAACTGAATGCTGAAGACTGGAAAAACCATAACTGGCTGTTTTGATAATTTCATTATTGCGAACCACGGCTAATTGCATACCTGGGATCATTCTCTCTGCCATTTTTCCTTGAATAAAGTCATCAATGCTATCGGCATGCGCAGTACTACACGTTAAGGTGATCACGGGTAAAATTACGAGTAAACTTAATTTCATTAACTTTTGACTATTCTTATGGATCATTATATTCATGCTATAAACCTTTAAATTATTTGTTTGAAAAACTGTATATAAAAACTTTCCTTTGCTTGATTGGCAACCAATGAACCATCAATAAAGGGCTTGTTGAATGAGGTCGTTATAATGATTTATGCAGAAATGAGATTCGACCGTTTAAAAGTCGAACCTCAATTTAAAGGACTTATTTAGGGGGAAACGTGGGATGGAAAGTCGGACAATAAAGCCGAACTTTATTATTTTTAATGGGCTGCAGGCTAGATTGTTTGTCCAAAAATGCCGAACAAAACTAATAGAATAAATTTATAAATTATTTTTTCGATATTGAGACGGCGTCACATTTTTATGCTTTTTAAAGGCAGTATTAAATGATGACTTAGAGTTAAACCCGGCCTCATAGAGTATTTCCATTACGGCTTTCTTTTGGTTATTTTTATCAATCAGCATATCGGCAGCAAAATTGATTCGATGTGCGTTAACAAAATCAAAAAAGTGTTGCCCTATTTTTCTATTGATTAGCAACGAAAGTTCAGTACTCGGTACTTCAATTTGTTTTGCTAATGAGTCTATGCTCAAAGAAGCATCCAAAAAAGGTTTATTCACTAACATATAACGTTCTAATTTAGCAATAAGCTCAACGTTGGTTGAAGCATTGCTTTTTTGGCTATTATCATCCTCTTCAATGTTTGGCTTGTCTGAAACTAATTCAATTTTTGAATCTATGCCAACAAACAGCTGTGGGTGATTAAGTGCCTGCCAAAGTATCCAACATATATTGACAAAGATAGAAAACATCATGACTAATGTAAGAATTGTGATGATATTGTTGTATGCTGAAAAAGTAGAGAGTGTTCGAGCTAAAGCAAAAATATAGATTAAGCCGTAAAAAGTTATAAACTGAGTTAACCAACGATTGGTTAAATGATGTTCATCAGAATAGTTTTCAATAATTATTTTTCTTTGTCGGTTCAAAACCCTAAACATAGCGACTATGTACATGGCTACCTGAATATAAACTAGGTATAAGATGAATATAGTTTCAGGCCGATCCTTAAAATTGTCATAAAAAGCTTGTTTTCCTTCAGCGCCAACACTAAAAAAGTGAGGTACTAAAATTAAACAGGCCAAGAGATAAGGGAAACAATGAATAAAATGTTTACCTGTTAATCTAAAATCCTTATATACAACCGCATTTACATAACCATATAAAAAAACGGCACCCAAGAGAGATATGTTAGATCGCAGCATATCTAGATTAGGATGCATATAATAAAAATTGGAAAACAAAAAGTTACTAATATCTAGAGATGTTACCAGCAAATAACCGGCAAGAAATTTATGGCTGAGTTTGTTACCTTTATCTATATTTAAAAGATAAGCGGCGACTAATAAATGTAAAAAAAAGATAAACTGCACAATATTTTCAAGCATTCATTAGTTTCCGGTGAAAAGTTTTAAGGTCTTTATCTATCAATGCTCATAAGTATACTGATAATCAAATATACATGAAATCACTTTTGTATGAGTTACTACTCACCGGTTTAATTGCTCAATAAAATTTAGCTAAATAAAGCAAAGTCATAAATCGTACATGCACATGTCTTTGCTGAATTAGCAGTACAATTAGAAGGCATAGAAATCTGTACCTCCGCAGCCCCCTTCCCGCTCACATGACTTTTAGATGATTCTTTCTGACGGTAATAAAGAGCTTACCATATACCATCATTGCAACTCTCAAAACCAATGACATTCTGCGATTCGTTAATCATTAGCTAAAACCGTATATTGGGTGGATTATCAGTAATATGAAACGATTAATTCTTCTAAAAAATATCGCAAAGAATTTTGATGCTCAAACGACAGGCTCTTTTGACCTTTCACACCTAACAAACGGCTATGCAAAAATAATAATATATTCGCGCAACTAACAGTGATGGCGCAACCACGAACGACAGTGCAATATAATCTTAATTACATTGTTTAATTTCGACATTCCATTTAGCACCAGAGACAATACGATGTTTCGCTGAAAAATCGGCCTGATTAAGGGCGAACGAAACATTTGACTGGCTGTTAACATAAATTAGAGGATCACCAACCGCAACTTTATCAAACGATGCGAGATAAGGCAGTTTAGTATCGAGTAAGGTGATATTGCTTTCCTTGACAAGTACACATAAGGTATCGTCAAGCTTAATGGCCGTTTGCTTTAAATTGTCTTGATGTATGTTAGTCCAAACATTACCGAATTTCGAGTCAATCATTGTGATGTTTCCCTTGATAACGCCATTGTTAACCGTTGCTTTTTGGTGATCTAAACCAACGATTTTTGCTGGCAGTCTTGGGCGGTCTTGCTCGAGGGTATTATTGTGACGTATATTTGTGAAGCCACTATCAGGGCAAAAAGTGTAATTATTATCACTATTTCTTCCCTTGCCGAGTCCAATTTTCCATCGAAAAGTAAGGCAATGATTCGGCCCATCAAGTTCTATGATTTCGATACTTGTTGGCCTGTTTGAGTCATAAGTGCGCACTTCGCCTTGTTTCCAGTACCCAAGTGGAAATTTACTCCCTAATCCGTTATAAGTTCTGGCACCCCACTGCTTTCGCTTGTCATAAATTCTCACCAGTCCATCTCTTGAGTTATTAATGGTAAAAAAAGATTCAACCTCACCACCACGGACACTAAATGTTCTTCGATAGTAAGATAGCTCATTGCCAGCCCATCCAATTTTGGTGTTATTGACTTCTGTTTTGAATGGACCCGTAAGGTAAATATTGTCGCATGGCCTTTGCTTTCCACTGACAGAAGCACAGGCAATAGTAGAAACCTTATTTAGCCTTAATTCATGTTCCCCATTCCATGTTCCGCCAGTAAAAAGTTCAATAGGAATGAATCTCTCTTTTGTTGAACTATTATAAGCTTTATCCCAAGACCCCTTTTCTTCTGTAGTCGATCTGGCACACCCCAAAATTGATATACATAAAAAAATCACAAAAAATATATTAAAATTTGGTTTCATGATCAAAGTTCCTCGAACATTACGCTCGTTAAAAAAGATAGAGTAGTTTGTAAAAACCATACGATATAAAGTTAATACTTTCAAAATGTTAAATGTAAAGTTTTATTGCAAATAACGGAAACAAAAATGTATATTTTATTGTTAGCAAAAAGTGGATCTCAAGAAAGCGTAAAAGTAAAATGACTGATAGTAGAAAACAATTAAAAGCTGCCGCCGGATTCTCACAAAACTGTCAATGACATTCATAAAGAAACTGATGAATTAGAGGATAATTTTTAGGACACTCTCGCCTCTATACCGAGTTAAGGTTAACCGTCACTATCACTGCAAAATCTAGGTATTAAAACCTCATGTGAACGTTTAATTGTTTAATACAGAAAGCAGGTTCACAATAAAAGACGCCTTTTTACCACTTTGAATTTAACCGATAAGGGCAATACATTAGATAAATTTAATTACAGATGTGTACTTACTATTTACCTTACACGTGTTAACTACATGGGTCATTTTACTTAGTTGAGTAATCGATGTTTAAATACGCCTTGAATGAAGTCTACAAACGCTTTAACTTTCGGAAGATTCAACCTGTGCTTAGGATATAACGCATATACATCGACATCTGCCATTCCCCAATTTGGCAACACTTGTACTAATTTTTCGTCTGCCACTTCGTGCTCGCACATGTAATCAGGGATAATCGCTACTCCTAGGCCCTCAATGATCATTTGTTTCAGTATTAAAAAATCATCGACAAGCATCCTGGGCGTTACACTTAGCTCGATTTTCTTTTCTTTAGATGTTAATAATAAACGTTCAAAATTTTGAATGCTGTTCATCAACAAAAAATCGGCATGACTTAGTTGTTCAATTGAATTTATCTTTCCATTTTGCTCTAGGTACTCTGGGCTAGCATATATTTTACGGCCAACCGTACCAAGCCGTTTGGCGACCAAGCGTGAATCAGCCAATTCACCTATACGAATAACCAAATCATAGCCTTCTTCTATCAAATCAACATGACTGTTTAATAAACTTAACTGTAAGTTTATTGCTGTATTTTGACGCATAAACTGCGCCAGTACGGGTTTAATAATTTCGTGACCCATACCAACTGAGACCCCAATACGTAACTTTCCTTTTATCTCCTTTAAGCTCTGACTTATGAATGCTTCGGCTAGCTCAACCTCCTGACTGATACGTCGGCAATGTACCAAATAATGAGCACCCGCTTCAGTGATATGCTGAGAGCGAGTCGTTCGCTCTAATAACGTGATCCCTAATTGTTGCTCCAAACGTGAAATTCTTCGACTTAAGTTAGCCTTAGCAATATTGAGACGGTCTGCTGCTAATGTAAAGCTGCCTGCATCGATAACAGCAAGGAACAACATCATATCGTTAAGATCTCTGGCTTTTGCCATGCAACACCTATTGTTGTAAAAAATGGAACAATGATTTTAATATATAGGTATATATTAAACAATATCTATTCACTAAAATGCTTTTATCAAATGATGAAAACAAACACATAGTCAGGAAACGTAATTATGAAAATATTATCAAGAGATTCATTAAAACTAGGCGGTTTTGCAGGTATTAAGGAGCATAGATTAGTGACAGATAGTCGTATTTTTGCAAGCCGTAAAAAACCAGAAACATCAGAAGGCTTAGGTAATATGGTTTACTTAGCAGACGCTCAATACATGCCTAATGGAGAATCTGGAATGCATTCACATAGTGAGATTGATGTCATTTCAGTGATTATCGATGGAAGAGTTAGTCATGAAGGATCTATGGAGCACGGTAAAGATCTTATTGCCGGAGATGTGCAGGTACAACGTGCAGGTGGTGAAGGTTTTGATCATAATGAAATTAACCCTGACAATCACGAAAATAGAATGTTGCAAGTATGGGCGTTACCACAAACTCAAGGACAACCCGCTGCGTATAAGTACTATAGACCCAAATTAGCTGGCGTTACTCGAATTTATGGCGGGCATAAAAATCAGTCTGAAACATTTGATAGCCCTACCATAATTGACATAGTGCACTTAAAAGCAGGTAAAAGCATTACCTTAGAACGTGGACAGTTATCTTACGTAATTACTGGCGAAGCTGTAATAAGCGAACTTAAAAATACAAAAGATAACGGTAGTTACAATGCCAAAGAAGGCGATTTGATCCGTAGTAGAGATGCCAAAGTAATCGCCATCGATAATTTGCACATGCTAGTGGTTAGTCAAGAAAATTAAAAAACATCAATCAGATTACCAATAAAATAGGGAGTAGAATATGAATAATAGTTCAGAAAATAATCATCAAATTAATAAACATATCATTGCATTGATCACTTTTTTAGCCTTAGTACCTCTTGTCTATTTTATACCAGACTTTGTTGGGCAGTTTCTACCTGCGATAAAATGGCTAAACGTGATTGTTGTTGTTGGTATCATCGTGCCGATTATTTCTTATGGGGTAATGCCGATAACAACGTATTATTTATCACGATAACTGTTCAATACTTTTGTTCTCAGTCCTTGATTAGGGGTATATTAAAATCTATTCTAAAGGTGTTAGTTATCTCTATTTTTATTTGCCAGCTTGACTAATCGTTTAGCAAGAACAACGTCGATTTTTAGTTAAGATTTCTTTTTCTCCCTTTAGATTGCAGGTTTCGAAAATAAACTAATTCCCTAGATAGCATCATGGAGAAAGATAAGTTATGTTAAGCTAAACACGATAGAAGTACCTTTTACTGCCATGGTAATATTCGATAATGAGTACTATTTTATTCAATAGTGTAAAGAGCTTAAATCAAAAATAACAATAGAAATAATTCAATCAAATAGAAACATTGAGGACTATCTAATGCCGGGCAACAATTCAAATAACAACTCAGTAGAATTATCTCTAGCACAAATAAAGAAAAACCGTGCAGCTGTAATGTCTAAGATAAACCTACAAAACCATATGTCTCAAGGGTTTCGACTCGTTAATGTAAAAGATTATCAACAAAAAATTCAACAGCTGAAACAAAAACTGGCCAATTTCGAATATTCAAACGATGCAAATAAAGCACAAGATCAATCTATTATCGACATAATGACGGGCCAGGGCTCTATCAATAATTACCTTGATCAAAAGACCAAAAACACTATGCAAACCGGCCAGCACAGCAATGCTTCAAGAAGTCAGTTAGCTAATACCCAACTAAAACGCAAACAGTTATTTATGATGTTTTTTGAAACCATCGAAGCCCAAGAAGCACTTAAAAACTATGCAGTAAAAATTGCTTCTGCGTGTAACGGTATAGTAAAGCAACCTCCGGGTGCTTATTTCGGTGTAAAAGATTTTCATGGGGCACTCGATAAAATAACAAATCGCAAAAGAAATTATGACATTGGTGATTTAAAAGATGCTGCTCGTATGACCGTAATTTTTGATAATATGGACGATATGGTTAACGCCAAAGCAATGATTTCATTAACAGAAGAGTTTACCCAATTACAACATTTTCAAACGGCGATGAAAGACCGTTATGGAACGAGCAAAGGGACGAATTCAAAATTTAATTGCGGCGCTACTGATGCCGGCTATAAAGACATTAAGTTTTTTCTTAAAATGGCCAATGGTAATATTGGTGAATTGCAGTTAAATACTAAGAATATGATGGCAGCAAAAAAAAATGGCCACATTATTTATGACATATTACGTGACGGGGGCACTTTAGATAAAGCCTTTACGATAACCAATACCGAGGTTATTAAAAAAGTAGCCAAAAATATGGGAGAGAAATGGTTTTCCTTTATTAAAAACCGTGTACCTAAAGCAAACGCGGCATTAGCCGAAGTAGAAAAATTAGTTGATCGCTTAAAAGGTAATATATCTCGAGGTAATCAAAGCCTTACTGTTGATATAAAAGAGATTAAGGCATTATCAAGCGTAAGCCTCTGTATTTATGAGCAAGGTGATAATGCGAGAGTATTACTAGACTAACTAACGACATAATCGCATCACAGCTGCTGGCATCACGAAATCTAGACAGGATTTATCAAGTCTAATTGATTCCAGCAGGTTTATAATATCGAGTTTAGGTTCGCTAAGAATACGGTTTACTTACCTTATAAATCGCCAACAACCAAACTCTCTGACGACTATACATTTATCATTCAAATCATTTAAAGGATACTGAGTGGCTATTTCATATCAAGTGGAAAACAGAGGATTATATTTCTCTGATTCAAGTGGTAATACCCACCTTGGACATCAAGTTATTATTGAAGAAAGTTTATCCACCCCCTTTCTGATCCAAGGCATACTCGTCAGCAATAACTTTTCCACTGAAGATCAATTAGGACAGTTGATCACATGCCACTGGAATGAAGTTGCTGATAACAAACAAAAAGAAAAACGAGTTTTTAACGGTTATTTAACAGAAGTACAATTGCTCGAGAGCCAAAGTGATCATGATTATCAGCGATATCAAATTACTTTAAGGCCCTGGTTTTGGTTATTAACACTACGTAAAAATAGCCAAGTATTTCAACAGCAAACCCTGTCGGCTATTTTAACTAGCGTTTTCAATGATGCTGGGTTTTCTGGTAATTATACCTTAGGCTCGTTGCCCTCAGATGAAAGAAACTATTGTGTTCAATATAACGAAACAGACTTTGACTTTGTTCAGAGGTTATTAGCCGAGCAAGGGATACATTATTACTTTACACATAATAATAAAAGTCATCAGCTAACGTTACATGATCCCAACTCTCCTTATGAAAAAGCAACCGTAAATAAGTTAGATTACATTGCCAGTCGCTCTGGTGAACAACTGTTACTCACTAAGTGGCAACCTAAATTAAAGGTACACTCAGCATCGATCAGCACTGTAAATTATGATTATGAGAACACAAAACTCATCGATAGCGGCGATACCAAGTCATCAAATAAAATTGCCAATAATACCAAGTTAACCCAATATGAATTCGGTACCAATTCAATTAAAGGCGATATGAGTGATTTAAGTTCAGCCACAGCCAAAATACGCCTAAACCAAGTGCAAAGTGATTACAGCTCAGTTGATGCACAAAGTATTGTCGAAGATATCACCCTAGCGACTCAATTTAGCTTATCTGCTCACCCCGATAGCAAACAGCTTGGTGATTATGCGATTGAGTCCGTCACTCACTCTATTGAGGCTGCAGAGCAATCGGTAAAATATCACAATAACTTCATTTGTCGGCCAGTCTCCAGTCCAAGTTTTCCTCAACCTATAACAAAACCACTCATTAATGGTTTGCAGTCAGCCGTGGTTATTGGTGGTGACGTAGGTCAGTCACAGCATGATATAAGTGGCCGGATCAAAGTACAATTTTATTGGGATAAAGTCGGTGATGATAGTCCAAGTTGTTGGATACGTGTTGCTCAATCGATGGCTAGTGCCAGCCTAGGCATGCAGTTTATTCCTCGTGTTGGAGATGAAGTATTAGTCAGTTTTGTTAATAACGACCCTGATCAACCGGTTGTTATTGGCAGTGTTTACAACAGTAAAAACAAACCTCCCTACCCTGAAGTAAATAGCAGCCAAAGCGGTATAAAAACACAATTAGGAAAACTGGCCAATGAAATCCGCTTTGATGATAAAGCCGATAAAGAGCAACTCTATTTTCATGCTGCAAAAGATCACCTGGTAGAAGTTGAGAACAACTTCACTCAGACAGTTACAGCAGAGTTTAGCAGTACCACAGAAAAAGCAATTGCGATCATTGGCAAAGATGATTATTCCCTTTCGGTAACGAAAACACTTTCTGAAAGCGCAAAAGAAATTAGCATTAAAGCCGATGATAAAATTACTTTAGCTGTTGGTGGGAATTCAATTGAATTAAGTACTAGTGGTATCACTATTACATGCGATAAATTAACCATAAAGTCGTCAGGCGATATTGCGGCCAGTGGCGCTAATGTTAAAATTAGCAGTACCGCGGATACAAAAATTAGTGCGGGTGCCAACCTTAAAGGTAGTGCTACAGCTAAAGTCAGTTTAGATGGAACAGCTGGCGCAGAAATAAGCTCAACCGCGCAAGTTAAGATAAGTGGAACCGCGGGTGCTGAATTAAGTTCAAGCGCGTTAACCAAAGTATCCTCATCTGGGATCACACAAATTTCTGGCTCTCTGGTGCAAGTAAACTAATGTTAAAAAAAATACCTAATACAACTATTGCCGCCATTGTCGAGCGATACCAGTTAACTGATGAAGCTCAAGCAATACTCGACCTTAAAATGTCGCCTAAACAGGCAATTGAGTCTTTAGTTGAGATAAAACTATATAACGATGCAATTCAATTTATTGCCCATGCCCTGCCGATGATCGATGGCATTTTCTGGGCCAGTGAAGCATTAGCGCTCAGAATAAATGAATGGGATAACCCTCAGCGACAAGCAATAAATAGTGCTCGGCAATGGTTACAGCAACCCAATGAAACCCACAGGATACGAGCGAGTCAACTTGGCGATAGAATAGGACTGGAAGTTGCTCCAGCTTGGATAGCGAAAGCAGTTTATTGGTCTGGCACCGGCAGTATTGTTGCTCCAGAGCTTCCAGCTGTAATGCCGCCAGCTTTTTTATATGGCCATGCCATTGCCGCAGCAATTTCGATAGCTGCAGCAGTACCTGCTTGGAAAGAAACAGATATGGGCTATGAAAAATTCTATTTAAAGGTTATAGAGCAAGCGTTAAATATAGCCCAAGGGGCACCTTTACATATCTCATTACTTACCATGAATGAGGCTGAATAATGGGATTACCTGCAGCTAGATTAACCGATATGCATGTTTGTCCCATGCAAACACCAGCGGTTCCTCCTATCCCACATGTTGGCGGCCCGATACTGGGGCCAGGGTGTCCAACCGTTCTCATTGGCGGAATGCCTGCTTCAGTCATGGGAGATAGCTGTACTTGTGTTGGTCCTCCCGATAGCCTGATCATGGGGAGTACTACTGTTTTATTTGGCTCTAAACCTGCAATTAGAATGGGAGATAGCAGTGCTCATGGCGGTACCGTTGTTGCTGGTATGCCGACGGTACTTATCGGTTAACTTAGGTAATTTCAGGCTAAACAGGGTTATTATCCCTCCTGACGCAGGAGGGTAATAGAATGGAAATAACTATTGTAATTTTAATAGTTGTTTTGGTGGTGTTAATTGGCTGAAAAATAACGGCGACAATGGGTTTTGATCACTTTCAACACTCAACATTAGTCTTATATCATCATTAGTTTGACCAAGAACTATCTCAGTTTGATTTTGACCGCTTTGATAGTTTTGGTAAATAAGCTGCAACCAAGCCCAATCACCCGTATAGCTATTGGTGACTTTCTTTCCTTGAGTATCAGTAAAAATCGTCAATAATTCACTTTGATTTGTCAAATCTGGCCAGACAAAATTTTGCCATAATTTAGGGCCATGCTGATAACTCATCAAGGTTCTTTGTGAAAAGAATTCAAATTTGAGTAAGCTTGCAGACATTGATTTAACTTTTACTTTAAATGGAATAGATAGTTGGCTTTGTCCTTCTCGGTAAAGTACTTGCCTAATTTCAGTTAACCTTGCTAACTGGTTCAACGTTTCGTTACTCACATAAAACGCCTCATTGGGCATGAAACCATTGAGAAAGACTTGCCCATCTACATGTTTGAATTTAGCAAATAGCTGCTTAGTATATTGGTCAAATACCCCACCTACTTTAAAGTAACGATTAAATTCTTTTAAGTTAACACTTGATTTACTGGTTGGGTCAAAAGGGAATTTATTTGCAAAAAGCGTCGAGAATGGAATACTCATATGTTGCTGCCATTGCTTATCTAGATAGCTAACCACACTTTGACGAATATCTGTATTAATGACATTGACCAATTCACCTTTATAATCATCAAGTAGCTCAATCTCAACGATAGTTTCACTTAACTGATATAAACTTTGGTCTATATCAACAGACGATATTTGTTGGAAATACTCAACATCGACTTCATTGCTTTTATTTGACTGATCGAGCCATTTTTTGACCTTTGAAAAATGCGATACTAAATTTGATAACTTACTGATCCCTTTTTCATCAGCCTTGATAAATTCATGATAAACAAAAAATTTATCTTGTATCGTTTTCTCCATCAGCCTTTGAACTTGGGTTGGCATTAGCGCCGCGGGTTGCCTTTCGAGTGATAATTCTGTTTGTTTATCTGTTTTGTTTTCTTTTTTAGGCTGGGCAGCTGCAGACTGTAAACTCGGGTAAGTATAGTAGCCAATGACGTCATATAACTGGCTTAAAGGGGCATCTTTATTGGTTGCTAGCAAATTCAATGAATACCTTAAACCAAGTTTTGATATCGGCTTAAGTGATAAGTTATCAATAAATCCAAGCCAGTAGTTTATATAAGCTCGTTGATATAATCGTTGTAACTGTTGGACTAAATTATTTACTTCAAACTCACTTAATTGCTCACCTAACAATGACTTATTTCCGGTGATCATATCCTTTATGAAAGGAGAGTTTACACTAAGGTTTAACGCTGAATAGCCTTGTGGTGTATATAATGTAGGAACATGTAATATCGAATTATCTTTGACTTGATATAACTGAAAAAACTTAGTACCCAGTTCGTCTTCAATATCAACAACAGACGAGAATTGTGGCAATTTTTTAATATAATCAAAAATAACCTGGCTGTGGTTAACCGTATTTAACACTGACTGAGCACTTTTAACAGACTGTTGATTAACTTCTACCTTAGATAAACCCAATACATACAAGTCATCCATCAATACCATTAAATCTTCTACCAGTGTCTTATTAAAGCTACTGCTAACGTCAAAGATCTGTTGATAATAATTTTTTAATACTCGCCAATCAGCTGCACTGTGTCTTTCTAATAATTTGGCTAAATTCAGTAAATAGGCAGTTTGTACAACATTACCTAATTGTTGACTTGAGCGTAGTTTAACTTCGATAACACTGACTAAAGAAGGAACTAATACGTTCAACAACTCAGTATGATAAGATTTTTCAAGCGCTTTGAATAAACTGGGATTAGGAACTAATTCCGATATATATGAAGGCGTTGCACTTTTATAGTTAAGGTAAACGCCCTTTAGCACACGAAGATTCTTGACGTTGTCAGCTAAATTTTCTCTTTGATATGGGGATTTTTGTACGCTTTTTTTATAACCATCGAGTTGAACTAAAGTGCTCGCATTAAGCGATTGATAATAATCAAAGTTTACTTTTAATAATCCTGCAGTTATACCAAGAATTGACAAAATAAAAACAAAATAGCTCACTTGAAAAGTAATATGAAGGCGTTTGCGTAATTTGTTTACCTGCGCCATGCCTGCTTCAGGTCGAATAAAACGATTAAAAAGTTCAACGATAAAAATACTATGGGACATCTTCAATCTATCTGATACTACCATTTCATCTTGATCGAGTTGGTAAGCAACTTGTTTAGTTAAAGGGTCAATAACTGTCGTGTTATTTTCTGTATTGGTAAAAAAGAAACCTCTAAACTGATATTCCTGCGATGATGCTTTAGACAGAAGTAGCTCTGACAAATAAATACTTAAATCACTTTTTATTTCTCTAAACTGTACAGGAGCTGCAATAACTGAACGTCTAAAGCTTTCGTTTAATTGGTTATCAATAGCAAAGACAACGGCCTTTCCCATCTTATGGCAAAGATCATCAAAGGCATTATTGAACCAAGATATGGTGAAGGATGCTTGAGTGGGTTTATTGTTAATTGCACCAAAACAACCATCTAAATGATTTTCTTCTAGTGAGGAAAAGAATTGACAAAAATCAGCTAGATTAGCCATTTGATTAAATAACACATAAAGCGGTAACTTTTGACCACACAATTTTTGAGCATCGTCTATCACAAGGCGGCTATCATTAGCCATTTGCTTATTGTTACTTTGATCTTGCTTGAGGAGTTGCTCAATCGACTGACTAAGCAAAATGCCATTTAGTGCTTGTCGGGATCTGAATTCTTTGACCTTTCGCAATAATAGCTTAGTACAATTTAATACTTTGTGATCATCTTCTGATAAGTTTACGGCTATGAGTACCGCATTATTCTTTAACCAAATTTGCACTGCTAATTCGTTATCAATATTGACGGCAGAACTATGTTTAAAGCCCATTTGGCTTAATACGGCACTATCCGTTTGAATATTGTGACTGACAAATAAATACCAAGGTAAACGATACTTTTGCTTATATTGCCCTCTGCTTTTTAACTCTCGTAATAGAGATTTAAATAACTTATTAATCGTAAGCTTGTCCTGCTTCTCAATATTTTTTCTTTGCTTAACGTCATCATCTTCGCGGTGGGTAAACCATAAAGTAACAGCGGTTAGCACGGTTATCGTTATTGCTGGCCCAAATAACCAATAAAAACTTGGCAGCAAATACCAAGAGAAACTAAATCCGCAAAATAGCAAAATGAATAAAGTTGTGATCAGGTGTCGTTTAGTCAGCGTAATAGTCATAATACGTGCTTACTCATTTTCTTAAGCTGAAAAACAGTCGTAGAGAGTTGATATGTACTCTGATAATAGAATTGCTGCTGTTCAGCGGCTAATTCAGAATTCGCGATACTATAGACAATATAATATTTCCCAATATGTTTTATTGATAAGTCATAAAGGTTATTGTCCATTTTATGCAGAAAATTTTCAGCGTTGACTCGGGCTGAAAAGGTATTCAATTGCACCCGATAAAGCACAGCAACTTCTCCAGAATTACCAAGTTTGCTTTCTTTTCTATTATCAGTAATCGTAACCTTTTTGGTGGTTATTGACGGCTCTGTTTCGCTATCATTAGCGCGAGATAAAAGAGGAGCTTCGTCGCTTTGACTATAACTGGTTATAACTTTATTCAACTCTCGTATCTCACGACTCCTTGCAGAGTAAGTTTCCTTAAACCAATAATCAAAAAAGGTAACCACAAGCGCTAATAAGAACAGCACTATTAAGGTAAAGGAGAAATAGCGCCGACTACTAAGAAACAATCCTTTATTAATCGGAGTCTCTTGCATGACCAGTTTAGGCAGACTTTTATTATCAGTGATCACCGAACTAATTTCTTTAGTGATAATGCCTATTTGTTCAGATTGTCTGGAGCGGTAACGCCCTTTAAATCCCATTTGCAAGAAGATATAGATGATGGTTAACAGATCAATCATTTTGCCCGATTGACGCATTGCCTTGTCAGTAATAGTAAAAAATAAATCTCCACCACTTGGCAGGTTAAATAACTCACTCAATAAGGTATTATTTTCCCAGCCTGCACTTATTCCCCAGCTACTGTGGATAATAAACTCATCGAGTACAATACAGTGTAAGCAGCAAAGCTTGTCGATAACGGCTGAAGGATATTTCAACTGCTTACCCTGCTCACTCATGTCGACTATATGCTGTTTCAATAAGTTTTTAAAAACAGATAGGTTATCAGGTTTAGGCAGCCGCTCTATAGTAAGTAATATCGACAACAAAGGAATACTAAGGTTATAAAGTTCATTGTCTGAATAATCAAAAAGTGCCTGATTACTCGTGATATTATCACGAAAGTCTATTGAAGTAGTGTTTGGTGAAGCAGCTGACATTTATATAAATTAACCCAATTAAAGTGCGTATAAGGTAACGGTTAGATCGGAGATTCTATTATCTATATGCATATTTAACGCCTCACCTTTATTCAACATATCAACCCATAGTTCATTTTTAGTATTTATTTCAAAATAACTTGCCGTAGTTTTTGGCTTTAATTCATGAGGAGCAACAATAAGGTGTTGCACTTCTACACCAGACATAGCATTACGAACTAATTCGACAATATTGGTATTGCCCGCTAATGTAACCGCCTGTGGTAATAGTATCGCAATGTCATCTGCATTCATTGATGATTCAACACTGATTACAAAGCGACGATTTATCATACTATCAGGATTATTGATTATGGTGCGAAGTAAACGGCGTTTTTCGTATAATTTATCATCCCAGTCATAAATAATAACGGAGTCTTGTAATACCATACTCAATTGTTCATGTAATCTCATGAAAATTGGGCTAAAAGTTTGAAAAAGTCCATCATACTTTAACATATTAAATTGACTAGGCAACTCAGGTGTTAACCCTGATAATTCAGCAGAAAATGTCGTCAAATCACGATATAGTTGATGAGTGGTATATTGTAAGTCTTGTTGTATCCAATCACTCCATGGCAACCATCTATTTAACGTTTGTAGCCATAAATAGTCCTTGTATAAGCTTGGATCACTCTTGCTATCTTGACCAATAGCAATACGCTTTTGTACTTCATTAGCGCGTGTTTGTATTAAGCTTTGAAGCATTTTGACTTTATCGTATAGATAAACAGATGCTTGAAAGTGAATACAGGCCGGAATAAAGCTCTTATCAAAAATGACTTCACCGGTTTCTCTGGTTTCTAAAATACGGGCGATTGGGAAAGAAACAAAGCCAGCCATGTCCTGCTTTCCGATAGACAAACTGATGTTATCACGTGCTACTTCAAGCTCAATGCTATCATTTTGGAATGATGCATTATCATAGCTAGTAACCGTTTGACAAATGTAACGGGTATTTTGAGCACTTTCCTGTGCAAAAGCTGCAGCACCTTGCATGGCTATAGGTAAAGAAAGGTAAACATTCTTCTCAACAGCATCTGTTGGCACATCAATAACTATTTCTTCGGTTAAAGTAAAGTAATAGCCATCAGGAAATAAGCCGCTACAATTGGTTACTGCAATTTTACCAATTTTTAATAAATCAGTATTGAGCGTAATATCACTTAAACCAAAGTGAGCCGTGTATCCCTGTGTACTCGCATAATTTTGAATATACGATTTATTATGTATAGCTTGTTGCTGAAAGTGTTGGGGTGATATAAAAATCCCCTCCTTCCAAACAACTTGTTTAGCTAAATCCAAGTGATTTCTCCAAAATAATTACCATGACCAAAAGCTTTCTTCGATAACCGGTTCAATATTAACGGTTAATGAATCAATTGAAATATTTATCTGTTCAATACCATCGATTTTCTTAATCTCTAACCATGCTTTAGCTTTAGCTTGAGAAAAATTGGAAAACTGAGCAAACACGGCCAAATATTTAGTTCTCGGCGCTATAGCCAGTGTTATTGTTCGTTTATCTTGTGGAAGTACACTACCAATGATTTGTTTGTTAACTAAATCATCAGCAAGTATTGAGATATCTTTTTCGTACAAATCAAGTATCTGAGAAGATTTGAACACCTCTATACTTTTTAACTGATAGAGATTAACAACAACAGGATTACTTTTGCTTACTTGAGAAGGATTAATATTATCACTGGTTTTGAGCAGCAAATTGACTTCAATGGGATCTGCTTCTTCATTAGAAGAACTACAGGCCGAAAGTGTAGCTGTAGTTAATAATAGCGAGACAAATAATAAAAAAGTATCTAAATGTTTAGCCATTATCACCCTTATTATCTTTATTCATTGTACTGTTACCTTGCATATTCTCTAGTAATAGGGCTTTAAACATACGGTGATATTCGCCTTTATCTAGACGTCGGCTAAATGATTTACGGTAAGAACGCCAATATTGTTTTTCTTTTTGTACAAAAAAAGGTGTACCAAAATCATCAAAGACATCTTCAAGGTGCTCTGGTGAGAATTCGTTAATAAAAGTGGTCAGGGTTTTATCAATTGCCTGAAAAATCTTACTTTGCTGATCATTATTATTTACTATCTGACTCTCTAATAAACTAACTAATTGATTGATTTCTTGGCTTTTATTATCATTTGAGTGGTTAATTCCCTTATCCGCAGTCTTAATAAGGTTTTTATTCATCAAAATAACATCGGTATCATCGTCGTCACTTTCTTGTGCAATGAAGGTTTCAATACTTTCTGTTTCTTTAGCAAATCTATTCTCTTCTGAGGACGGTTGTTCATTTATATTAAAAGAAATGTCTTCATCTTTAAATGGATCGTCTTCAAAAGGGTCATCAGAAAATACGCCACTTGCAGCAAAGTGTGGTGTTTTATCTTGCGTCATTGTTTGCCCTTTCATTATACCGTCATTATCATCTATCATTACAATAGTATCTTCTAAATCGTCGTCATCAAGACTTTTATGAGAAAAATAGGCCTGAAACTTTTCATCTGGTTTAATTAATATATCGTTGTCGACTTGTTCACTATCTATGTTAGGTACAACACTCACTAACATAATATAGTCAGCGATACCGATGATACTACCATCTTCTATCTCGACTCTTTTACCCGGCGCCAACGGGACTCCTTGTATGCTGATACTTAGCCCAGCAAAAGCATGTATCATCATTTTGTCTTTATACGCAACAAAGCAACCATGTTTTGCTGCCACTTGACCACTACGGTCTGGTAACTGAATTTCACAGTCAAATGCCGAACCAAAATCACCACCTGTTTCAGACAAGGTTATGATGCGATTTGGCACACTTTCATTTGCAGGTATTTCAGTTAACTGTATTGTTATTGGCATTTATTATACTGCTAGTTTTTATAGTAATGAGGTACCTAGGTACCTCATTTTACTTAATAAATGGCTTATTATGCAATCTTCACTGCAAAATCATTACCATCGCTACATTTTACACTCACCGAGTTAATTTCTTTGCCTTCACTTAACAGGGTTATACATTGCTCTGCTAACCTTGGCATTAACGAACGGTTAATAATTTGCTCAATCCCACGAGCGCCTGTTGTTGGATCATTGTTTTTATTAACCACATAATTAATAAACTCCTGATCATAATCAAAACTTGCTTTGTATTGCTCAACTAATTTTTTGCGTATGCGATTAAGTGCTATTTCACAAATTTTACTTAGCTCTTCATCATTCAATGGATAATAAGGTACCACAGTTGCTCGCCCTAAAAAGGCCGGTTTGAAATATTGCTGTAATGCAGGTCTAATTTCCTCAACAAGTTCTTCATTGGGTAAACGTTCCTCATTCGCATCACAAACATCACAAATAGCCTGATCAGCGGCATTAGAGGTCATAATGATAATGGTATTTCGAAAATCGACATTTCGTCCTTCACTATCTGCAATACAGCCTTTATCAAAAATTTGATAAAATAAGTCATGTACACCAGGGTGAGCTTTTTCCATTTCATCTAATAATAAAACTGAGTATGGATTACGACGTACCGCTTCTGTCAACACCCCGCCTTTGCCAAATCCAACATACCCTGCAGGTGCACCTAGCAACATTGATATTTTATGTTCTTCTTTAAATTCTGTCATATTTATAACAGTCATATCATTACTGCCGCCATATAATAAATCAGTCAATGCTACCGCTGTTTCTGTTTTACCGACACCACTTGGCCCACACATTAAAAATACGCCGATAGGCTTACGGCTATCGGTTAATCCAGCCCGTGATATACGGATGCTTTTCGCTAATTCACTAATTGCTGTACTTTGACCAATGACACGTTTGTGTAAACTTTCTTCAATAGTCAGCAGTTTCTTAACTTCATCACTCAACATATTGCCAATTGGAATACCTGTCCATGAAGCAATAACTTGTGCGATAGTAATATCATCAACCATAGCATTTACCAATGGCTCGCCCGCTTGTAAATCTTCCAATACTGCAAGCTTTTGATTCAACTCGCTATGTTTAACGTCGTCTTGCACATCATTTGCTAAATTGTCTGTCACTTGTACTTGTAATGCCAACACTCGCTCTACTAAAGCGAGTTCTTTGGTCCAGCGAGTATTCAACAACTCAAGTTCAGCTTCAGCTTTCGTTATTTTATTCGTTAGCGTTGCCACTTCGAATTTAACATCATCAAATACTGCTGACTCTCTTTGCATAACATCAAATTCGTTCTGCATGTATTGCAAATTCTGTTCTAGACTTTCAATAGATTCTGGCTTCGCCCCTTGTGTTAACGCAATACGAGCACAACTGGTATCGAGTAAACTAATCGCTTTATCCGGTAACATACGCGCAGGTAAATAACGAATAGACAAATTAACTGCCGCTTCAACAGCTGATTCTCGAATAAATACTTTGTGATGAGCTTGCAATGACTCTGCAACGCCCCGCAACATCTGCAGTGCATCTGTAGCGCTTGGTTCTTCAATCTTAACTACTTGGAAACGACGAGTTAAAGCGGGATCTTTCTCAAAATACTTCTTATATTCATCCCAGGTTGTTGCAGCTAACGTTCTAAATTCACCACGAGCAAGTGCAGGCTTTAGCAAATTAGCGGCATCATTTTGACCTTCTGCGCCACCTGCGCCAATTAAAGTGTGCGCTTCATCAATAAAGACGACAATTGGCTTCTCTGAGTTTTTAACTTCACTAATCACATCCTTTAAGCGATTTTCGAACTCACCTTTAACACTTGCGCCAGCTTGTAGTAGACCTAAATCTAAACTATGAATTTCAATATCTTTTATTATCGCAGGTACTTCGCCTTGCGCGACTTTAATGGCTAAGCCTTCTACAACGGCTGTTTTACCTACACCTGGTTCTCCAACAAAAATAGGATTATTTTGTCTCTTTCGACACAGTATATCAATCGCGGTTCTAACTTCTTGATTTCGTCCTAGAACATTGTCTAGTTCGCCATCTCGTGCGGCTTGCGTTAAATTAGTCGTATATTTTGCTAAAGCATCCCCAGAGTTAACACCTGCAGTACGAGCTCCAGCAGACTGTGTCCCCGTTTGTGCAACTTTTAATTGTGATATTTGGTTACGTAATGCTGACTCAGAGAGGTTTTCTAAACTTTTGAGTGAAAGTGCCTTCACCCCTAATTCACTAATTTGTTGGCTAGCTAAAATAAGGTGTAACGGTGTTAATTGACTATGCGAAAAATCAACGGTAGCAATTAACCATGCTGATTTGATTAACTCAGTTAAATTACCACTCAAACTTGGCTGTCCATCAAAGCCCTTGCTTAATTTCGATAATTTTGCAGAGAGATCTTTAATAACCGCTGCTGTATCTATTTTCTGTTTTGCAAAAAACTCACTTACCTCTGGTGCAGGCTTATATATTATTTGCAACAACCAATGCTCTAGTTCGATGGATGGATAATGTGAATTCATCGCATCTCCAGCAGCAAGCTCTAAAGCCCTTTTTGTATCAGAGTCTAACTTCGCGATTAAATTAGGTAAGTTTACTTGAGACATTGTATTAATCCTTAACTAGGTGGTTCAGATAAACAACAGGTTTACTCTGCTGCGAATTTTTCAAGTGAAAACCGCGCCCTAAACGGACGGTTTTATCTATATCAACTGAAAGTTGAATGCTCTGAAACCAACTATCTGGTGCTTTTAGATAGATAGCAATTTCAGTTTTATCACGTAAATAGCTACGAGTCATGTTAGCTAGTTCTCGAGACCAAGCGGTCTCATCAACTAAAAGCTTCAACTGATCCTGTGATTTAGCTTCTAGCGTTATATTAATTCTTTTTTTCGATAACCAACAGCGTTGTCCTAATAAGAACCCACGGCCTAACTGATTATTTTGTGGTAAAAACTGTCCATTATTTTTTTGATTGTTTAAGGGCTTGTTAACGCCCAAACGTGTCCAATTTTCTTGATCAAGTTTATATTTATTTAGTTGACCACTATTAATGCTAACTTTTAACGAAAAATAGTCAGCGATCACTTGTTGTAGATCATCTAAAGAACGATTGGGACTGCCCAAAATCATACTATAACCTAGCCAATTTTTAACCTCTAATTCATCAGGTAAAGCCGATAATTGTGCAAGACAGCTAGCCAGTTGCACTTGTGATTTTTTATGATGTTTCTGCTGAAATGAAACACTATTTATATAGCGATCGATTTCATCGGTTAACAACAAGTGCGTTTTCTCTACCGTACGAACATACAATTTAAAGTAACGGTCATTAAAAATATTAAGAAAATCAACTAAAGCATATTGTTCATCGTGAAATGCAGTTAATAACTCTTCATATATATAAGTAGGGACAACACTATAACCCGATGTCAATGATGTTTTGCTGCTAGAAACAATGACTTTTTGACCAACAAAATCTACATCACTAACTTCAGCCTCAATATTATTAGGCATAGGATCAGCTTCGATAATCAATTCAAAAGGTTTCGTTACTTTAGAGAAATGACTATTAAGCACTCGAACTAGCTGAACTAAATCAAAGTCTTCAGGTTCTTTCTTCGCTTGCTCTATTAGAGAAGCTTGTTGCATTATAGACACTGTTGAGTGCCGTGAATTTTATCAAACTGAATAACTTCTCTACCTTTATCTGTCACGAGTGTCACTTCTAATTCAACAAAACGGTCAAAACTACAAAAACGTGCAAAAAATTGATTTAAAAGATGAATGAAAAGCCAAACGTTAGCCGAATTTGAATGATCAAAAATGGACACATCTATTTTTATCAGGGTACCTGAAGTAAATATATTCACACCATCAATAAAGATTCGTGCAACCTTCTGTTGATATTCAACATTTTGAATGACTCCTGCGAGTTCTTTTTGTTGGGAAGAGCGACTAAATACCGACAATAGATTCCTTAGTTTTTCAGCCGGGTCATTAACGTTGATCAAAGAACTAAAGTTAGAACTTAATAACTCGATAAGATGCCAATGTAACTGCTGAGACTCATTTGGATAAAGTGGAACGGTCGGAATATTGTGTGAAAGCAGTTTCCCTGCAAGCTCTATTGCTCCAGAAAATTTAGCTTCATTACCCGCAGTGATTGAACTCGGAGAACGACCATTACAACACACTAACTCGGTAGATAATAAGTGCTGTTGAGTGTCCTCATACTGATTATTGTTTGCGGGCTCAAAACTTATAGATAAATGATGCTGAAACTTTCTATCACTATTGATATGACTTTCACTAAACCAAAGTAAAGGATGCTCTTGATCAAAATAACGTTTAGCAAACAATGGCTTCAATGGGTACTCACCATCTGGTTTAACTTCTTTAACATTTTCTACTGAAATAATTTCTATATTACTTTCTTGGTTGCTCACATCAGGATTTATCGGAGCCGACAGCTGTTGATGTGAGTAATAGATAGGTTCAGCTCGGTGCGTAAATTGGTTAACCACTAGGGCTGTATTTAATTGAAAGATACTGCTATCAAATAAGCCAATATATTCTGTCGGAATATCTTTTACAAAAAAACTGAGTACCACTTCATTAGTGTTTAACGCTAAACACGCATTGTGAAGCCCTTTAAGATGAAAATACTTTCTTTTTTCAGCATAATTCAAATATTCCAATAACATTTGATAAGCGCTGAATTCATTTGCTTTTTTATCTAACACATTAAAATCAGCATCAAGACAGCGAGGTTTAAAACATGACTTATCAAGTAATATTTTTTGTGTGAAGTTAACATCGGAAACTGAAACAAACAATAATTGAGAAAGTAGCAATTCAATTAATGCCGTTGCTCCTTCACCGAAACCATTAAGATATAAGCTTAATGAGTCAGGCATAACCTGGGAGATCATCGCTTCAGCATCATTCGTATTAATTTTCAATTGTATAACCGCATTTGCATCATGCTTTATCGGTAAATCAAAAGGAAAAGGTGCGTATCTCGCACTAACATCATTCAGGGTTAATGGTGAGAATAAAGTATCATTACAAAATTTAAATTGGCATACCTGCCCACTTTGATTCTTAACTTTAATTTCTTCGTTATTTGAGATATTTGCCGGCTCGAAAAACGCATTAGAATCTGCTTTAAACTTAACACTCATAATAGATGGCATGAGCTGATTAAAGGAAGGGTACAAGACCGAACATACCGCATTGGAAAGATGAGGTAACTGCTGATCTAACTTCATTTCATTTTTAGCACTTAATAGAGCAACTGACTCCAATAAGCGCGTAATATTTGGATCTTCATAATGTTTTTCATTTAAATGCATACTATTGGCTGCATCTGTATGCTTAGCTTTAAAGTTATCGCCAGACCGTCTTATTAATGATAATTCTCGTTCAAAATAACGATTGAGTAATTCAGACAACTTCATTCTCCATCGAAACACTAAAATCACTAATATTTAATTTACTATTCAATTGAAACGCTTGCCCATCAACTAAGTCTCCAGAAATTGTAAATCTTATGGTATTACTCTTATCTTTATCGATCAAAACACCGACCTCTACATTTTCGATTCTGTGCTCAAAGCTGCTAATTAATGCTTTGATTCGTGAGGTGAAAATATTTTTTCCCATTTGATAATTTAAACTTTGGATATCTTCTACACCAAAAGCAAAAATAGAGTGCTGTGATTCAACTAAACGAGGGTCTAATATAAGAAGGGGGGCTTCGCTCTCTAATAATTGTTTTAAATTATATTTAATCGAAGTCACTAAATGCGATTCTTCACTTGAGTGTATATTTTTTAAAAAAGTTTTAATAAAAACCATTAAGTTCCCTCCCCTAACTCTGTGGTCAGAAGGATTTGTCCAGCGAACATGTCAAATTGATATTGTGGCTGTAAATAAACTTCACAAGAGAATTCTCCTGGAGAATGTTCCGACTCTTTAACTTTAACTTGAGCGCTTCTTAAAGGGTATTTTGACAATGTTTCATCATTCGCTGAAGAAACGTTAGATACATATTTACTCAACCACTTTGACAGATGTAGTTCACATTCATTGGCGTTAAGAAAACTGCCTAAAACATCACGAATTTGAACTTTTAAATAATGAGCAATACGACAACATATTAACGTTGTTTGAATTAAAGAGAGTACTTTATCATCACCACTATCTTGGCCTGACCAAACAGAGTGGTTATCCATAAAATAATACTTCTTCGTTAAAGGGCTATGAGCTAAAGGTATAAAACCCAATTTTGCATAAAACTGAGCAATATTACCGAATAGACGAACTTTAGGTTGAGGAGTAAACCAGTTATGTTGAATACCTGTGTCGGGTAAGTTAATTACCGCGCCTTGTAATCTATCATTCCAACGAGATTTTAAAAAGCCAAACCAACTTATACGGTTAAACTCACGAACAATCGTAGAAACAAAAGCAAAATGAGCAAGTCCATAAAGCCCTTTTTGTTCATCATGTGAGATTTCATTAAACAAAAAACCACAACCGTGATTTTTATACAAAGAGCGTAATTTGATTTTAGGCATTGCTAAGCCAATAAATCGACTAGAAGCCATTTCTCTTAACTTTTGCCAGCTTTGGTAATCAGGTCCATCAACAACACGCTGCACTCGTTGGGTATCGGTCAACCATTGCGCGCCAGCCTCTCCGAAAAAAGCTTCGTCAGGTGATAAAATAAAAGGACATAAACACAACTGTCCTAACGCACCTAACAGCTCAAGGGTATATAAATCATCGTAATCACTATAATCATTTAACTCGGCAGAGACTTGGTGGTCAATGATGATAGTACCGAATGGTTCTCCACCTAAAGTATTAAGCTCTTTATTACCGACTTTATTGTATAACTGACTGCGCTTTAAGCTACTTGATAAATTTACATCACTTGAAATGGTGTTCCAATCAAAATCGAGACACTTTATTTTTATTCTGTTTTTATTAAACGGCACACTAACTAAATTATTTAAGCCACGCCAGCTTGCTTCAAGTGCGGTAAATTTAGAGTGTTGCATGATTTTAGAGAGTTGATTACTTAATGCTGAATCAATTTCTGCAATAAGAGTAACAATTAAGGCTTTAAGTTTGCAGGCTGTCAATGATGAGAATAAATCCTGATCTAATTCAGTCAACAGTGCTAAAGCTTGTTGTAAATATAGGGGGTCTTCACTATTTAACGTATTCAGCTTTGTTAACCAAACAGTATTGTTTTTTATTTTCATACTATTATTAGGATCTACTTGTCATTCAGTTTAGCAAACATTGGCTTCTGATAAGGGAAATCAAAGCATTTCCGTTAACCTATTTACAACGAATAACGGCGTTGTTAATCGCCAAACAACGATAGAAAGTAAATTATCAGAGAACTTAAATAACATTAAAGCATAACCTAAAATTATGCTTTAATGTTTTATTAAGTATTACCCAGGTATCTTAGCTACCATACGCACAGAAGTCGTTAGTGACTCCATTTGTAACCATGGTTTCAAGTGGGCAATTGCTGAATATGAACCAGGCTTACCTGGCTGTTCAACAACTTCAATGGCCGATTCAGCTAAAGGCGTTTTTGCACGCTGCTCATTACCGATGGCTCCTGGGTTAGTAAACTGGCTGATCCAAGTATTCAAATCTCGAGAAACATCAGCTGCTTCAAGGTTTGAACCTAACTTATCACGTCCCATTATTTTCAAATAATGCGCAATACGGCTACTTGCCATAATAAATGGTAAGCGTGCTGAAATTGCCGCATTAGATGTTGCATCAGGATCCGTAAAAGTTTTTGGTTTCTGGGTGGTTTGTCCACCAATGAATACCGCGTAATCTGAATTTTTATAGTGAACTAACGGCAAAAAGCCTAAGTCGCTTAATTCTTTCTCACGTTCATCAGTTAAATTAACTTCTGTTGGACATTGCTGTTGAATATCACCAGCTTCAGATTTAAACGTCAGATTAGGTAGAGATTCTACTTTACCACCGTTCTCTAAACCACGAATTGATGTACACCAGCCTGACGCAGTATAAGCTTGAGTCATTTTAAGACCCATTTCGTATGCTGCATTTGACCAAACAATTTGATCATTACCCGTAGGTTTTGGATTACCCTCTGCATCAGTACCTAGTTCTTCATAATCAAAAGATTTAGTAGAAATACCTTTTTGACCATAAGGTAGGCGAGCAATGGTTTGTGGTAAAGTTAATGTCACATAACGCGCGTCATCACTTTCTCTGAATGAATTCCAAGAAGCATAAGCAGGTGAATCAAATGCTGGTGCAATTGGCTTACCTTCATTAAAGACTTCATAACTATCTAATTCAAACATATTTGATGAGGCTGCTGCAACAAAAGGAGCATGACAAGCAGCTGCCACTTCGCCCATATAGCGTAACAATGAAACGCTTTCATCACTTGCATCAAATTGGTAATCACCAAGTAACAAACCGTAAGGTTCGCCACCAGCAGTTCCATACTCACCTTGATAAAGCGTATTGAATAATGGGCTGCGATCGATCGCTGGAGCATCTTCAAATTGCTCTAAGATATCATCACGGTTGTAATCAGCCATTTTGATTTTTAAACTTGAACCTAACTCACTTTCGCGAACAAGTTTATTTAATCCACGCCATGAACCTTCAAGTTTTTTAAACTTATCTTGTTGCATAACAGCAGATAATTGTTTAGAAAGGCTTTCATCAATCGCCGCGATAGCATTTTCAATAGTTTTGGTTAAGTTTTTATCCCAAGTTATTGTACCTTCTGTCGCTTGGTCCATTAACGTTGAAATTAACTCTTTAGTCGCATCAGGTGTAGTTTGTGTGGTTGCCGCAATAGCACGATCTAAAAAGCTAAGTTCTTGTGCTTCACCTTCAGGTGCTCCACCTTGTTCTTGTTCAGTGCTCATTATGCTTCATCTCCCGAGTTCAAGCCTAATTCATCAGATAACGACTTAATAGTATCTGCACTGGTTAATACTTCTTTCAACAGTTTCTCTAAGTCACGAGAACGATCTGCTTTACTAAGTAAAACCTTTAATTGATTGCGTGTTTCAACTAAGTTTTTAAGCACATCAACTTTCTCAACAATAGCTTCAGGCGTAAAGTCTTTCATCGATGAGAATGATAAGTTGGCTTCGATTTGACTATTGTCATCAGTCAGAACGTTATCAACTTTCATTTTTAGCTCTGGTCCAACACGATTTAAAACTGTATCAAAGTTATCTTTGTCTATTTGAAAAAACTCTCTGTCAGCAGCATCAGGTTTATCTTCTCTATCCGCTGAAAAATCACCGACAACGCCAACAACAAAAGGTAGCTCTTTAGTTTCTAAAGCACCGTTAGTTTCAACATCATACGTGATGCTAACGCGATTTTTACTTACGCGTTTATGTTGTGAATTTAATGCCATTATTTTATCCCTAGATTCATTATTTAATGATTATTTCAAATCAGCTTGTGAAGTAATTTCAGCAGTTTGTGTATTAAAAGCAACTTCCGCCGATTTTTCAACTTTGCCACCTTCAGACTCAACATAATATGTCTGAGAGACAGTTGCATAGGTCATTGCAAAATTTTCATTTGGTTGACTGCCATCACTGCCTGCAACAGAGTAACTAGAAATACGTGCATTTTCTAAAGTAATGATTAAATATGGAATCAATCCTTTACCCGCACGATTTGGTTTGGTGAAAACAATCTCTATCGTCTTACCGGTTTCACCTGGAGCAAATAGGAATGTTGTTAAAAATGGGCTTGCTCCATCTAACTGTTTCGAACACTGCACCTCGCCAAGGGCAACCATGCCACCATCATTGTTATCTGAGTTACCAATGTCTACTGAAACATTTCGCATGGCACTCCAAGACATAGAGTCTACTGCAAAGAAACCTTTCTTACCGCCGATATCTGTTACAGTTGCTGAGCCTTTGATAGTGTCGTTTCCATCAATTCTCATGTAAATTGAAGCCATATTCTATTCCTCGTTATGTTTATTAAATTATTTGGTGTAATACTATGAAATAACAGCAGTGCTTTAATTCTTTTACCAAGTAAACTCTGTACTCCCGTCATTCTCTGTGCTTAGTGCAGCGCTATCTGTATTATGAGAGGAATCCTCTCCTTCTACTTGCCTTGATACTTGCGTAGTTGACTTAGAATCTGTATCTGTATCTTTTATAACTGATACTTTAGCATCTGTCGAGTTGTTATATCTCATCGGAGCAGTCAGTGTATTGGCAGGAAGTTCAGCTTTCTCGCCACTGATCCCGGTAACCAAATTAATTTGTCCTAACACTTTATCATTTCCTGAGACTAACTCGCCCATCAGATCTGGCAAGGACATATATCCCCATCGAATCGCTTTTTCTAACAAATAAGATACCGGGCTATGAGGTTCACTTTCAGCAAAATACTCGGCTATATTACGTAACTGTTGAAATGCAGAATCTCTATTCATTATCTGTTCACCAGGTTCAAAAGCAGTTGTTTTTCGTTCAGTTGGTATCGCCTGCTGGCTAGCTTCAGTATTTGTATGCTCTTCTGTATTCGTACTACTATTTGTCTCAACCTGTGTCTCAATTTCTTCCGCTTGCTGTTTTGGTTCAAGCGGCCAATGCTGAAAACACTCTTCAACTAAGTATTTTATCGCTTGTAAACAATCAGACAAATTCGTTCTTAAAAATTGAGGACTAATGCCAGAAAGTGACAACTCTGCCATTTTACTTTTCAACCAAATATCAAGTGAGTCTATCGACTTAATAGCGAGATCAAGAGCTTTAATTGATTCAGTAATTTCCTCTTTATAAGAGGGGAAGTCTTTTTGTGCGCTAGACTTAAGTGCAGGCAAATGGCCAGCCTTGGTAGCCGACAGATATTTTGTAAGATTAATGTCTCCTACTAGTGCAAACAATTGTAATGGCATATATAACAAGCCACTGCCATTGCTTTCCCCTAATAATTGAACCAAAGGTTTAAGTTGCAGTTCTGCACGTTCAGATGCTTGCTCTGAGCGTTCAGAAGATTTAAGTTTATTCTCAGGTAAATAAGGGTTTATACTTGGCCAAAATGTTTCAATAAAGGGGGTCAGTGTCGCTAAGCTAGCAGCAATTTTACGCATAGAATCGTTTTGAAATGCCAGTGACATAACCCACCAACAATATATTTCGATGTCTTTGCTTTCTTCATTCAATGTTTGCCAACATGCATCACTAACGGCTTGCCAGTTTTTTTGGTTTTCTTCAAACAGTTCTTCATCGTTAGATGAATCGGGTGTTTCAATAAAGCGTCTAAAAGAAGACTGAGCAGCATTGAACGTATTTCGTAAAGCACGATATTGTGCACGTTCACCTTTGAGATAACGTCCGGAAGGATTATCCCCTTCGATAGGATCTAACAGCTGTTTGTAGTCCAAAAAAAACCTCATTAATTTTTACAATATACCAAGAGAAATATTTACTCTATTCATTAAAGTAATTGGGAAGTAGTTTTAAATCAAGTAATTACTTGATTTAATATGTACTTAATAATTACTGTCCCTTTTGCTAAATAAAATCTAAAGAACAACTTGAAGCAAATGATGATAATGATCAATCATCTAATTGGCTCTTCAGTGCTTCAAATATTGTCGCTGCCGTATCAAAATCGTATGCATCGACGGCTTCCATAAGTTGAGATAGCTGTTGATAGTATTCTGTACCTTGAAACATAGGGTCTAACTGCTCTAATATATCGCTAGCATCGGTATCAAAATCTTCAATCAATTCTTCTAATTCAGCAAAAATAGGTTTGATTTTCACTCTATCTAAAACTTGTGAGTCAGTTACAACTTTAGCAGGAGTGGATAATTTACTTAACTCTTCAACCACAGGCACTAGATCCTGCAATACCTCATTTAACAACCTTTGTATTTGCTCATTAGCTTCACCATTGACTTTCATCGTTCCGGTTTCAAACGCATCTTCACATGCTTGCTCTAATAATTTCGCAGAAGATTGTATTGATTTAGCACCAATATTCCCTGCCGTTCCTTTGAGTGTATGTGCGCATCTTATCGCGGCCTTGTCATCACTGTCTTGAATAGCATCAACAAATAATTGTTCGAAGTTTTGATAACTACTTGCAAAGCGTTTCAATAACTTTAAATAAAGTGCTTTATTTTGTTGAGTAACGGCTAATCCTGCTTCCGTATCTATGCCTAACACAATCGGTATCTCCGTTTCTTTGCTGTCATTTGCAGATGAATCTGAATTAATCGTCACTCTTGCTTTTGGCTCTTTTGGCGTTATCCATTTAGCCATTGTGGTAAACATATTATTTACATTAATGGGTTTAGCGATATGATCATTCATACCACTGGCGATAACCCGGGCTTTGTCTTCAGCCATAGCATTTGCTGTCATTGCGATTATAGGTAAAACTTGGTATTGATCTTGTGCTCGTATAGCTTTCGTTGCTGTGTAACCATCCATCACAGGCATCTGACAATCCATTAAGATTCCATCAAACGTCTGCTTGGCAAGTTCATCAAGCGCTTCTTGACCATTTTCAGCAAGGGTAACTGATAAACCATTCATAGTCAGCAATTCCATCGCCAGCTCTTGGTTCATTTCATTATCTTCAACAAGTAATAGATTCGCACCTTGTAAATGATCAATGGCACTTTCTGCTAAATTGTCTTTCTCGGCGACATGGCGTTCACTAACTACATCCTTGCCCATTGCTAACAAGATGGAGTCGAGTAAACCAGAAGCTGTTACAGGTTTAGTTAAAAAGCCACTTATATCAATTTGATTTGCTGCATTTGATAATTCTTCACGGCCGTACGCGGTTACCATTATGACTGTCGGTACATTCTCAATCAGTTCATTTTTTTGTATTTCTTTAGTTGTTTCAACACCATCTTTTCCTGGCATTTTCCAATCCATAAAGACTAAATCGTAAGGATCATTTAAATCTGCACTTTTTAACAAGCCAAGTGCTTCTTCGCCCGTATTAGCTTGATCAACTTGAAAGCCAAAACCTGACAGAATTGTAGACAAAATTTCTCTTGCTGTTGCATTATCATCGACAATTAAAATACGTAATACACCTAAATCAGCTTCAATTGGCAAGCGCTGTGACATACCATTTTTTTGTTTGCCAAGTTGTGCTGTAAAGTGGAAAGTGCTTCCGACCCCTGCTTCACTTTCAACCCAAATTTCCCCTTTCATTAATTCCGTTAGCTTTTTAGAAATTGTTAGGCCTAAGCCTGTGCCTCCATATTTTCTGGTAATTGAATTATCTGCCTGGGAAAATGATTGAAATAATTTCGCTTGTTGCTCTGGTGTCATTCCTATCCCTGTATCTCGAATAGAGAAATGTACTGCTACTTCGTCACCAACAAACTCTTTTAATTCAACTTTAATAACAACGTCACCACCCGCTTCGGTAAATTTAACCGCGTTGTTTCCAAGGTTTACCAATATTTGTCCTAAACGTAATGGATCACCTATTAGGGCAGTAGGTACTTCAGCTGACACATCAAAGTGTAATTCTAGTGCTTTTTCTTCTGCTTTTAATCCCACTAAATTTGATAAATTATCCATCACATCTTCTAAACGAAAATCAACATTTTCTATGTCTAATTTACCCGCTTCAATTTTTGAAAAATCTAGAATATCATTAATAATACCTAACAAAGATTCAGCGCTACGATGCACTTTTTGAACATAATTTCGTTGTTTATTATTGAGATCTGTTTCTAAAGCTAAGTAACTCATGCCAATGATGGCATTCATTGGTGTACGTATTTCATGAGACATATTAGCAAGGAAGTCGGATTTAGCTTGGGTCGCTTCTTCAGCAGAAGTTTTCGCCATTAATAAATCATTTTCCATGTTTTTGGCTTCATTTATATCTAGATTGATACCAATAACACGTGAAGCATAACCATTTTCATCGCGATCAAATGCCTTACCAACACTGAGTATCCACTTCCATTGCCCTTTTTTGGTTTTCATTCTCATTTCGGCACGAAAAACATCGGTTTTTCCTTGCATATGAAACTCAAGAGCAGCAAGCATTTCATCAAGATCCTCTGGATGAATGAGTTGCTGCCAATAATTATTAGCATTGCCATATAAGCGGTGCAGCTCCATTTTGCTATAACCTAGCATGGATGCCCAAACATCACCGATATCAAGATGTTTATACTCTAAATCCCAGTCCCACAAACCTGCATTGGCTCCAGTCATGGCAAGTTCGAGTTGACGTTGACTGTCAAATAATTCCCTTTCCGCTATTTTAAGCGTGCTGATGTCGACAACTAAACTAATTATCCCTTGAGCACGACCTTCCAATTCAAACGAGGTCCGCATATACATCACATCACGTTCACTGCCATCGGCAAATTTCAACTGCATTTCACGATTACTACTGCCACCTTTTACAAGAAGTTCTTTATTTTCTTGATGAAATTTTTCACAGAGTGCTTCGGAAAAGAAATTATTTTCTAGCAGTGATTTTCCAATAACATCATCACCTGAAACGTCAAATGCTTGTTCAAACTCTTTGTTCACTGCATAAATGTTTAATGATTCATCAGAAACCATTACAGGGTTTGGCAGAGCATCAAGTAAAGCTCTCTGGTAACTCAACAATTGCTCTCGTTGCTTTTCTTTGTTAAGTGAGTTCCTTAAATAATATGCAAGAAATATGGATAAAATAAAAATAAACAAAGGTACACTAATAATGTCCAACTCATTTACAGCGAAAGCGTCTGGATCTGCGCCGACGATTTTAATTTCCCATTCATTACCGCCAATATCCAAAGTTCGCTGGTAATGTAAGCTTTTAAGGTCAACTAATTCTTCCATTGGTAACGCTTTTGATGATCTAGATGGGTGATCATGTAACAGAACGTTATTAGTTAAATCTTTAAAGGAGATATGCATCCCACCAACCGAGGTATATTTATTTAAAGCAAAATTCACCATTGCATCGACATCAATTACACTGATTGCGTAACCCTTTAATGCCAAACGTCTTTCTTGTTTTGAGTTATGTTGTAAATGTGAAGAGTATATTGGCAATACCATAGCGATATAGTTTTGATCTGGGTAAGCGAACTTCAAAACATTTGTTAACGCGGGACTATTACTTTCAAATGAACGATTCATTGCTTGCTGGACATGCTGGATACTGGAAAAGTCTAATCCTATTACTGCTTTGTTTTTTTGAGCCGGAACGGCATACATGAGTGGGTAAATATCTAAAATATTTTTATTATTTGTTAATCGTATTTTCCCATTTTCATCGAACGAAAATATTTCAAAGTAATCTATACCTAACTGATGAGCTTGATGTCGGACCATTCTTTCATTTCCAACGGCCACTTTAGGTAACCAACCTAAACCTATCACACCTTCATTCTCAGCGGCAGACCGCTGTATTATTTCTTGAAACTGCTTTTTGTCTATTTCTGGATTGGCATGCAGTGCAGTTTGAACAATATAAAGCTTTTCAAAATAAGGTAATATGGCTAACTCTAATGCTCTTATCCTTTTATCCGCGACAGAAACAAACTCAACTCGGATGCTTTTCTGTGCTTCATTATGGGCTACTTGGAATAAAAGTAAGGATAATATAGCGCCAAAATAAATACTGGCGTAAATAGCAATTCGATTCTGACGAGCTTTATCATTATCTGATTGCAAGTGTATTAAATACCCCGCCAATATAGTTAATGAAAAACCTAAGACAAGGATAGCTTCACCAGCATAGGTTGTTGTTAATAAAAAGTGCTGTGCAACTTTGGCAGCATGCTCGTATTCAAATGCTTGCCAAAACATTACCGTTATCGCACTCCCTCCAATGATTAACGGGCTAATAAGGCTGCGTAGACTGGAAATACTGGCCAAGTTTACTAATACTTTCAGCATTATAATCAACGAAATGATGCAAAATGAAAATGAAGTATGAACTTCCATTTGGCTATACATTCCCCAACCACTGCTCATATCAACTTTCATTAAATGTTCGACAAAAGCAATAAAAGCTAAAGAGAAAATAGTCGCCGAAAGTGTTGGTTTTATAAAAAGAGGTATTTTAGTAAACGCTAAACAGAGGTAAGCCCCTGTGAAGATGAAAGATAACGCCACACTGAAAGACATTCGTCCAGGGAATGAGGTGTTCGCGGCAAGAGAGTCTGTCATTAGGAACTCATCAATACCAAGTTGAATATCAAAAAGATATTGCGCAGCCGTGAGACTTGCAAAAAACAGAACAAATCCACCACAATAAATAGCCGACTGACGCATCCTCCGGCAAACGGAAAATAAACCTAAACCTGAAACTAGGAATAACAAAGCGGCGTTATAAGTTATTAAATCAAAGTGTGGAATTATTTGTATCAACACAACATTTCCACTGTGCCAACCAGATAGGATCAACAATCCAAACAGGAACAGTGATATTGACAGTAACGTCGCTACTTTATTGCATAACCGAATGGTGTTTTTATGGAGAAGATGCATTTTCTGCCTTTGTTATATTTTCAGTATTCGTGTGGAGAAATCGTTAGATACTTTAGTCACTTAGTTTTCGAGCTTTTTAAATAACTAAAGTACTTATATTAATTATCAAAACTATCTTGATACTGAGATTGAATTTCTCTGACTCTGGGTAAACATTTAATAAATTCTGATACTAGATGCGGTTCAAAGTGTTCACCAGACTCTTCTTGTAACAGTGCAATAGCTCGGTCTTCAGACCATGCTTTTTTATATGGACGTTCACTCGTTAACGCATCAAATACGTCAGCAATAGCAACAATACGTGCTGAAATCGGGATGTCTTTTCCACTTACTCCTTTTGGGTAACCTTTGCCATTCCATTTTTCATGATGAAAAATGGCAACCTCTTTAGCAAGCTTCAATAGAGGTGAACGATGATCGCCGATAATTTCTGCACCATATTCGACATGCTTTTGCATAATCGACCATTCTTCAGCGTCGAGTTTCCCTGGTTTCAATAAAACCCGATCAGGGATGCCTATTTTTCCGATATCATGCATTGGTGCGGCATTATATAATAAATCGCACCACTGCTCTGACTTGCCAATTTGTTCTGCAAGAAATCGGGAAAACCAACTCATGCGTATAACATGCATGCCAGTCTCGTTATCCTTAAATTCTGCAGCACGACCTAAACGGCGAATTATTTCTACTCTTGTTTCATTTAATTCAGCGGTTCTTTTTTGCACTAACTTTTCTAGATGACGTGCTTGGTCATATATTGCAAGTTGCGTTTTTACTCTCGCGGATACAAGAGGAGGACTAATAGGTTTAGTAATATAGTCTACCGCGCCTAAAGAAAAACCATATTCTTCGTCTTTTATCTCTGATTTAGCCGTCACAAAAATAACGGGGATATTTGCCGTTTCTACATTTGCTTTTAGTTGTTTACATACTTCATAGCCATCAATCCCAGGCATGAGAACATCTAATAAAATTAAGTCAGGCTTTTTCTTGCCATTGGCGATCTGAATTGCTGTTTCACCGTTTAACGCAGCTTTTACTTTATAATCGTCTCGTAATACACTGGTGATCACATCAATATTTTCAGGTGCGTCATCAACGATTAAGATCGTCGCTTTAATTTTCGAAGGCATATATACCATTCCTTTTATAGATATTGATTTATAAATTCAGCTAATTTGAGGCTATCTACTGGTTTTGTTAGATGTCCTATTGCTCCCAATGCTTTCCCTTTTTCTATATCGGCTTCACTGGCATTACCAGAAATAATTAATACAGGTAGGGTATCACCTTGAGGTAATTCTCTTATCGCTTTTAGGGTTTCAAAACCATCCATTTGTGGCATTAATAAATCAAGTAAAACGATATCCGGAAGTTTTTTAGATAATTGTTTCAACGCGATTTCACCAGACAATGCTGCTTTTACTTTGACGCCTTCTGGCATTAAACCTTTAATCAAGTTGATATTTGCAGGCTCGTCATCAACCACAAACGCTACTTTAGCCATCAATAACTCCTTATTTAATGAATTTCAAAGAGAAAGTAGCCCATTGCAAATGTTCAAATGGGAGAAAAACATCGCTACTTTCAATTTCACTTAGCCTTTTATATTTATTTTTGGACTTTAACATGTCAGTAAAAGAATAACTGATATTTGTCCGTGAACATAACAAACCAGTTGCAAAAAGGGGTAAAAACCTTAAAAAGTAACAAATTGAGATTGAACAACACTTTTCAATTAAGGTTAAAGTCCTGAACATCCAATAAGAGATTCATCTGCTCAAATAATCGGTGAATATAATTATCTACTTTCACGATTTACAGGCTTGTTAAACCGATGGTAAGGTCTAGTTAAGCTATTTAAACTAACTAAATGCACTATTCTTCTAACTTGGTTATAATCGCTCAGGTTCCTAAGCTGCACACATGCTCAAATAAAAATAACGGGTAATCATGTCAATAGAAAAGATCCATACCAATCAAGAAAATACGTTTATCGGTTTGACCGTGTTACTTGTTGATAATATTGAGAACACACAAAGCACAATTACGAACATGTTATCTACTATGGGCTTTAACAATATTGTGCATGCGTCAAATGGCGCTCATGCGTTAAATATTCTATTTCAGCAAAAGATAAATTTGATAATCACTGCCCCACAGTTACCAAAAGATGAGAGCATTCAGTTATTAAAGCAATCTAGAATGAGCCCCAAAACATCTAAAATACCATTAGTGATGGTTGCCGAAGTTATAAATCAAGAGCAAGTACTTAAAGCGATCAAATATGGTGTTGCAGAATATATTGTAAAACCTTTCTCTGAAAAGCAGTTTGTTAATCATCTCTCTAAAGCAATTTTCGAAAACAATAACAATGCGACCAATAAGCTAGCGAGTTTAACCAAAAAGAATAGCCAAAGAGCTAACGAGAAAGATAATCAGCAACCACTGCAGATTTTAATTGTGGATGATGTGGTTGATAATATAAAAGTTATCCGTGAAATTTTGCGTAAAGATTACAAAATAAAAGCAACTACGTCTGGCGAAAAAGCATTACAAATATGCCAGATTGAACCTCAACCTGACTTGATACTTTTAGATATAATGATGCCAGTTATGGATGGTATGGAAGTTTGTCGACGATTAAAGGCAAACCTCAAGACCCAGCATATTACAGTGATTTTCTTATCTGCATTAGACCAAACGAAACATATAGTTCAGGGGCTAGACTTAGGTGCGGTTGATTATATAACTAAGCCTATTGATCCGCCTTTAGTAAAAGCAAGGGTTCGCACGCATTGTAAGATAATTGAGAGTAATAAATTGATGCGTAACCAAATTGATATTATGCAAGAAAATGCACGGTTAAAAGAAGCATTTGAATTAATTAAACAAAAAGGCTATCACACTGGTTCGAGCTCAGTAAGTAAACGCATTTAACCCCTTCCCACAATAGTTAAGGGGGCGTGGCAGGATAATACCGTTGATGAACGAATTGTCGGTAAGTTAAAAACGAATGCCTGTTAGGTATGTATCATTTAGCACGTAAGATTATGAATTAATGTGTTGAAACTTATATCGAGTATTACACTAAAATAAGGCTCAATCTCAATTGATGGTTGTTCCCCAATTGAGATTGAGCTGCCTACAATAACTGCCTCGTATGCTGTTTAACCTGAATAAACATACTGTCTTGTGAGCTTAGCGACAGAATTACTCTTTCATTGGCACCCAAGCCCCCGCTTTATACATACCTAAATCGGTGCCAAACTTAACAGTTTTATCCAACTGTTTGTCGCCACTTGCTTGATTGTTTAAATGAAAATTCAATCCGTAACCATATGAAAGCCCGGCTTTACGCATAATATCACCTTTGATAAAAGTAGATATTTCACCGCTTAACCCTTTTTTAACGGCATTATCAAAATCATTAATGAAGGGCTTCATTGCTTCAATGTGCACGAAACTTTTACCCGAAAAACAGGCTTCGCTAAATGGCTTTTCTGTTGCGTCATCGCCTTTATTTTCAGCAATTTTATATGGAGTAATGATATGTAGGTAAAACAGTACCGATTTATCTATATCATCCCACAACTTCCACGTTTGTTTTGTATCACTATCTAGATTACCCATTTTATCATCAACAAAACGCAAGACTCTCGCCAGGGTATTAGCATCGGAATACAGTGAACTTGCTTTATTGCTTTGATTTAATGCTGACATGCCTTTTGACACTTCAGATAGCCCAGGTACCACTAGGCGTATTCCTTTTTTAATCCCTTGTTGAAGCACAAATTTAGCACAAGAAAAAACCTTGCTTGAGTGTTTTTTCAGTAATTTACCCGGCAATAAGCGTTCCAATTGAGTCGTTCTAGTGGCTTTAATGCCATAAATTTCATGTAAACAAGTTGGATGTGAGGCAAAACGTTTACAAGGGATTTTTTTGGTGTAGACCAAGTCCATTGGATAACGCGAAGGGACATCATCTAGGTTGTACTGACTATTCCCATGAAAAAACCGGCTTAGCTTTTCTACTTCCTTTGCACCATTTGCACGTTGTTGACCCATTTGAAATAGCCAACTACGGTTTTGTTGGCTTGTTAATGCTTGCGCGATAATACGAGAAATGGCTTCTTCGCTACGAGAAGATACTGATATATCATACATAGATTATTTTCCTTAACGTTTTGTCAGTAACAAAATTTATTATTGGTAAGTTAACTTGTTTTTGTTACTTACAATTAACAACTACCCTGAAAATTTTTATACACAGCTATTCAATGGCAGTAATCTTAATTTTTTATAATCACTGCAAACTTTAATTTAAGATAACATCTAGATAGTAACTTTACTATTTATCAACTTGTCTAATCCAACCTTTTGAATACACGACTTTTATACAATCGTTTCTAGGAGTCAACTCTGTGAAAATAGGCCGATAAAAATGAACAGCTCAGCCTTTGTTGGTTACAATTATTTTTATTTGAGAAGATTTAAAACTAAGACAATCTTAACTACAAGTATTTAATTATCAAATCGTTTTATCTGTTGCTAAATGGCAATATCGACAGTTCTACAACGACAGGCGCTAAACATCCCATATAGGTCATTCGTGATCAAACGGCTAATACTAACTTTGGTGCGCCATGCTGAAATTAACACTCTGATAAAGTGAAGATATTCTCAAAATTTGAAGCGTGGTTTAGCTTGATACTATTATTTTGCAAGACGTTTTCATTGATTGTATTGCGCTATGTTCCCCTTTGCTAGATAGAACAAAAAACATAAAAGTAAATTGTAATGATTTCAAAAATACAAAAAAAAGCGAACCATTTCAGGTTCGCTTTTCCGCAATTCATCTAAAGTATTCAACTACATTTGCAGCTTTCAACTTGATATCACTGGCTTCCAACTCTATCTGTTTTGATCACGTGATGATCACAACACTTTAGATATACTCGGGTGAAGTGGTCAGCGCTATTACGTCGTTGCCACCGAGACAAATCAATAAAGTCGGCTCTGCCACCATTCATTTACATTTCTGTTATAAATCTCTTGAAGAGTATTTATAAGCTGATTTATCATCAGGCCAGCCGCTTAACGGGAAAGGGTATTTATTTGAGTTTACCGTTAAGAAATCATTAATTTGGTAAATATAGTTATTTAAACTTTGACCAAATAGTTTTAAAGCAGCATTGGGTTTACCTGTGAGTAATAACGAGAAAAATTGAAATACGGCAATTAAGGTAACCATAAAACGGGCGAAACCACCGATAAAGCCGAAAAGTATCATAAAGAGCCCTCGCATCCATACGCTGGTACTTTTCCAATTTTTTGTTCCTGTTGAATTAATATCTCGCATAATATACCTCTGATTAACTTCATTTTTTTGTGACTAGTTACTTATAAGCAAAAATAAAACCAACTGTTTAACTTTATGTTTTTTATGAAGTTAAACTTTATTGGTTTTAATGATTTTGTTAAAAGAACTAATTGTCGGTCTATTTGGCTAATTAACGTTTTTATTGGGTCGTTGATTTTTCGGTTCATACGTGTTCCCCAGTCACTGCCTGGTCTTAGCCGCCATATCCAAGCAGGGTATCCAGGTATAAATGCCTCAGGAAATACAATAAGTTCAGCTCCCTGATCTGATACTGAATTAATAATATCTACAGCTTTTTTTATAGTCCGCTCTTTATCTAGAACGTAAGGAGATTATTGAATAATTGCGATTTTTTTCATAGTTAATCTCCTTTCTACGAGTAGCAAAGTTAACAACTTATTGTAAGGCCAAAATCCTTGTTTAAATATTGGCTTGTGCACTATTTAATAATAATAGATTAAATAAAATATAGACTAATTTGAAGAAAACATGGAAGAGAGGAATTTTCCTTTTTGGTACTATTAGCACCTAAACATTAGGTAAAGTATGACAAATGATTTTTAGTTAACTTCTGCTTATGCCACAGAGCGGTCTAAATTTACAAGTAAAAAGAACCCTGTTTTATGTTCACTTTGATACGAAACCGGACGTTAGCATCAATGGATTTTCGAGCTGTTTTTAGTGTTCAGAAACGTTGTTCTACCTTCATTTTGATAGTCAACAAAGGTCATTGTTCTTTTTATAAAACCAGATGTATTAGATAATCACTTCTAAGGCTATAGTCTTCATAACGCCTAAGGAAAATATCTATATATAATTAAAACACTGCCTATCAAAGCGTTAAGTAAAAAATATTAGCCGTTAACTTTATTTAATTCAATTTAGACTAGTCTATACTAAGCATTATTTGGTGGTTCTCGTGATAGAATCAATTATTATCTTAATAGGTGTAAACAACTTTGTTTTTACTGAAAAATATTCCTCTAAGAAAAAAAATAGCATTGGCCGCAATATTCCCGTTGGTGATGTTATTTATCATTTCTGTAGTTATTTACTATAGTCTCCAACAACAAAATGACACCAACATATGGGTTGAACATACTCATAAAGTTATTGGTGATGCTAATTATCTAACTAAATTATTAGTAGATATGGAAACAGGTGAACGAGGTTTTTTAATTACTGGTAAAGATAATTTCTTAGAGCCATATTACTCCGCAAAATCTGAATGGAACATACATCTATCTTCGTTAAAAGAGCTGGTATCTGATAATACACCTCAAGTAGAAAAACTTAATGAAATTGAATTGTTACATAAACAATGGATAATATTGGCGGCTGAAAAGGAAATAGCCACCCGAAGGCAGGTAGATGAGTCAAATGGTGTAACAATTGGTGATGTACGACGGTTGATTGAACTTGAAACGGGTAAAACTATAATAGATAAAATACGTTTACTAAAAAGTAAGTTTGTTAGCATTGAAAAAGATCTATTGATTGATAGACAACAATCCCAAAATAAATCTACTAATATCACGATATTCGTTGTGGTTATAGGAAGCCTCCTTGCTATTATTTTGGGCACTTTACTTAGTTTTTATATATCAAGAAATATATCTGAAAACCTCAATCGATTGACCCAAGGAGCCGATCAAATTGAAAAGGGTAACTTTGAGCATTTAATTGTCATGGATACAGACGACGAATTGAGTTTAGTTTCCCACGCTTTTAATAAAATGAATAATTCTCTTAAAACGTCCATAAATACAATGGAAAATGCGGTGAAAGCGAAAAGTGATTTTCTAGCCAATATGTCTCATGAAATTCGTACCCCGATGAATGGTGTGATAGGCATGACAAACCTCTTGCTTGATACTTCATTAAATAAAGAACAGCACAATTTTGCCAAAACAGTAAAATATAGTGCTGAATCTCTTTTGACTATCATTAATGATATTCTTGATTTTTCCAAAGTTGAAGCAGGCATGTTAGAGCTTGAACCCCTTGAATTTAGCTTAGAATTGTTGTTGCATGACGTTGGGAGCAGCATTGCTTTTCAAGCTCAGAATAAGGATCTAGAACTGATTTGTCCTGCTAATATTATACCGAGTCAGTCGTTCATTGCTGATCCTGGGCGCATTCGACAAATTCTCAACAACCTTATTGGTAATGCTATTAAATTCACAGATGAAGGAGAGGTATCAGTCTATTGTACAGTGCAAGAGCAGACTGAGCAGCATACAAAACTCCTTTTTGAAATTAATGATACTGGTATTGGTCTTACTGAAGGACAACAAAGCGACCTTTTTGAACGTTTCAATCAAGCAGACGGCTCTACTACTCGTAAATACGGTGGCACAGGGCTTGGGCTATCTATAAGCAAGCAGTTAGTTGAAATGATGGACGGAGAGATAGGTATCAAAAGTGTTGAAGGTAAAGGTTCAACGTTTTGGTTTACACTCAACATTGCTAATACAAACACTGTGAGACCAAAGAAAGCTTTTGACAACTTACAGGAACAAAAAATACTTGTCGTTGATGATAATTTAACAAATAGGATTTTGTTAGGACAACTGCTTACTAAATGGCACGTTGAACATACGTTGGTAGATAGCGGTAAGGAAGCGTTAGAAAAATTAACTGAAGAAAGTTCAAAAGGGACACCTTACCATATCGCTATTCTAGATATGCAAATGCCCCAAATGGATGGTTTACAGCTCGGTGCTAAGATCAAAAATGATAATCTACTTTTCAAAAAGACTCGTTTAGTGATGCTAACATCACAAGGGCAACGAGGAGACGCTGATAAATTAAAGGCCGCTGGCTTCAATGGATATCTTCATAAACCTATCGATCAAACTATTCTCTACAATACTCTAATGACAGTAGCAGGAGTTAATTCCCCAGAACAACAGTTGGTCACGTCATACAGCCCTCGTGAAATTCCGCAGTTCACAGCGAGAGTTCTGGTCGTAGAGGACAATGCTATTAATCAAAAAGTAGCCCAAGGCTTATTGAAAAAATTTGGTGTACAAGTTGATTTAGCTGCCAATGGCGAAGAAGCGTTAATTTCTTTAGAGAATTTACCTTTTGATTTAGTTTTTATGGATTGCCAAATGCCAGTAATGGATGGTTATGTAGCGACTCAAGAAATTCGACATTCAGAGTCGAAGGTACTTAATCGAGAGATACCGATAATCGCCATGACAGCAAACTCAATGGAAGGCGATCGAGAGAAGTGTCTAGCGGTAGGGATGAATGATTTTATCTCTAAACCAGTAAATCCTAATAAGGTGCAAGAAGCATTAAAACGCTGGTTATCGTAAAGTATGGAAACTAATAATTATGAACCGAAAAGGTTGTATCTGCTAATAGATAGGGCCGTTTTGTACTTATAGTTAACATTAAATGAAGGAATGCCACCGACAGCAATGTAGCTTAAACCAGTCCCACAAGTGAGCAGAAAATCATGGTTAATTTTGCCCTAAATTTGCTCCTGAATTTGCAAAGGCTTAATGTCCGCAATTGGCTATCAGTTGACCTAAACAACAACCAGTAGCTAACGTCAGCAATGCGCACGAAGTGATCATTACAAATAAAAAAGGCGAATCAGATATGATTCGCCTTTCCAAAATTCATCTAAAGTTGGAAACTACATTTACAGTTTCCAACTCGATGTCACCGGTTTCCAACTTGATCTGTTGTGATCAACGAAAAATTAGTCTGTATAACTAGAAATCGGAGGGCAACTACAAACCAAATTACGATCGCCGTATACATCATCAATACGGTTAACCGTTGGCCAGAATTTGTTAGCTGCTACTGCAGGTACTGGGAATACGGCTTCTTGAACTGTGTAGCCACGATCCCAAACATCAGTAATATCAGCAAGCGTATGAGGCGCATTTTGAAGTGGGTTGTTGTTTAATTCCCACTCACCTGATTCAACTTTACGTACTTCGTCACGAATACAGGTCATTGCTTCAATGAAACGGTCTAGCTCAACTTTAGACTCTGATTCCGTTGGTTCAATCATGAACGTGCCCGCTACTGGGAACGACATAGTAGGTGCATGGAAACCGTAATCGATTAAACGTTTTGCAATATCAACTTCAGTAATACCTGCTGATGCTTTAAGTGGACGTAAATCGATAATACATTCGTGAGCAACACGGCCATTTTTACCTGTGTATAACAATGGGTAATGTTGGCTTAGTTTAGTCGCCATGTAGTTTGCGTTAGTGATTGCGTATTTACTTGAATCAGTAACACCTTTTTTGCCTAAAAGCGCAACGTAAAGGTAAGAGATACATAAGATACCTGCACTACCATAAGGTGCTGCTGATACTGCGCCATTACCTTTAGTTTCTTCACCTACATTAATTAATGCATGATCAGGTAGGAATGGTGCCAAGTGGGCTTTAACGCCGATAGGACCCATACCTGGACCGCCACCACCGTGTGGAATAGCAAATGTTTTATGCAAGTTAAGGTGAGAAACATCAGCGCCGATATGGCCAGGTGATGTTAAACCAACTTGTGCGTTCATGTTCGCGCCATCAAGGTAAACCTGACCGCCATTGTCATGAATAATGTTACAAATTTCTGCAATCGTTGTTTCATATACACCGTGAGTAGACGGGTAAGTGATCATGATACAAGCAAGGTTGTCGCTTAACTCTTCAGCTTTTGCTGTTAAGTCGGCCATGTCAACGTTACCTTCTTTATCACAATCAACAACAACCACTTTAAAACCAACCATTTGCGCTGTAGCAGGGTTAGTACCGTGTGCTGAAGATGGGATCAAACAAATGTTACGATGGCTGTCACCACGACTTTCGTGATATTTAACAATTGAGATCAAGCCTGCGTATTCACCTTGTGCACCAGAGTTTGGTTGCATAGACATTTTGTCATAACCCGTAAGTTCAACTAACCAGTCTGCTAACTCATCAATCATTTGCTTATAACCAAGCGCTTGGTTTACAGGAGCAAAAGGATGCATGTTAGCAAATTCAGGCCATGAAACTGGGATCATCTGCGCGGTTGCATTTAACTTCATAGTACAAGAGCCAAGCGAAATCATTGAGTGGTTCAATGCTAAATCTTTGTTCTCTAATTTTTTGATATAACGCAGCATTTCTGTTTCGCTGTGGTACGAATTAAATACTGGGTGAGTCAAAATTTCAGATTCACGTACTAATGAAGCAGGAATTGAAGAATGACCACAGCTAACAATCTTATCATCAAGGTCGCTAACATCTAAGCCATGACCTTCGCCTAATAATATATCGAATAAACCAGCAACATTTTCACGAGTGGTTGTTTCGTCAAGCGAGATACTAATTTGACCTTCAACATCAGTGCGGAAGTTAACGCCAGCCGCTAATGCGCGCGCAACAACTTCATCTTTATTATCAAGATTGAATGTTAACGTATCGAAGTAGTTAGCATGAACTGCCGTTAAACCTTTGGTTGCTGTACCTAAACATAAAATATCGGCAAAACGATGAATACGGTTAGCAATTATTTTCAAGCCTTTAGGACCGTGATAAACCGCGTAAAACGCCGCCATGTTTGCTAACAATACTTGTGCTGTACAAATGTTTGAGTTGGCTTTTTCACGACGAATATGTTGCTCACGTGTTTGCATTGCCATACGAAGTGCGTTGTTATCGCGAGTATCTTTAGATACACCGATGATACGACCAGGTAAAGAACGTTTGTATTTTTCACTTGTGGTAAAGAAAGCGGCATGTGGTCCGCCATATCCCATTGGAACACCAAAACGTTGGCTTGAACCAATAACGGCATCTGCGCCTAATTCACCTGGAGACTTTAATAAGACTAAGCTCATGATATCGGCTGCTACCGCAACAATACCTTTTTTCTCATGAATTTTAGCAATTAAGTCACTAATATCGGTTACTTCACCAGTAGCGCCTGGGTATTGGATAAGTGCGCCGAAAATATCGTGTTCAGCTGCTTCGCTTGCTGGTGCAACGATAATGTCAAAACCAAACATTTGTGCACGTTGTTTAACAACGTCAATGGTTTGTGGGTAAACATCATCAGATATAAAGAATAAGTTTGATTTTTTGTTTTTAGAAACACGTTTGGCTAATGCCATCGCTTCAGCTGCAGCTGTAGCTTCATCGAGTAATGAAGCTGAAGCTAGGTCTAAACCTGTAAGGTCTATACACATTTGTTGGAAGTTTAATAACGACTCTAAACGACCTTGAGCAATTTCTGGTTGGTAAGGCGTGTAAGCCGTGTACCAACCTGGATTTTCTAAAACGTTACGTAAAATAACGTTTGGCGTTAAAGTACCGTAGTAACCTAAACCAATATAAGTGTCGTTTACTTTGTTCAAGCTTGCTACGGCTTTTAAATCAGCCAGAGCTTGTACTTCTGTTTTACTTTCTTCAATCGCAGGAAGATCTGATAAACGAATATCACTTGGTACGATTTCATCAATTAGTGCGTCAACTGACTCTGCGCCAATGTCGTTCAACATGGTTTGAGTTTGTTCTGCATTTGGGCCAATGTGACGACGGATAAAGTCTTGAGATTGCTCTAAAAAAGCAAGTGATTTTGATTGAGTAGTCATAAAACAGCTTCTCTTAAAATGTATTGGTTATTAGTTATTTGGTAACTAAAAGAAAGCCCCGAACATATGTTTGAGGCTTAATAAAGAATTTCGTAAACAGTCAGCTTTTAGGTAAGGCGCTGAAGTTATGAGTATAATGAGCTTAGTGTACTAAGTGAGTTATACGAATAACGAAAGCAACGCAGCATAAAAGCTGAATGTGCCCGAAATTAGTCTTCGTCTATCGAGTTTGCGTAACCTTCAGCATCTAACAAAGCCGCTAACTCAGCTTCATCATCTAGTTGCACTTTAAATAACCAACCTTCACCAAAAGCATCAGAGTTAACCAATTCAGGAGCATCTTCTAACTCTTCATTGACTTCAATAACTTTACCTGAAACTGGTGCGTAAATGTCTGAAGCAGCTTTTACAGACTCAGCTACAGCAACATCGTCACCTGTACTGATTTCATCATCAACATCTGGTAATTCAACAAATACCATGTCACCTAATAACTCTTGTGCATGTTCAGTAATACCGATAGTAACTACACCGTTACCTTCTTGACGTACCCATTCGTGTGATGTTGCATATTTTAGTTCTGAAGGAATGTTGCTCATTTTTATATTTTCCTAAGGTTAATTATTATTGATACCAATTTCAATAAGTTATTGCTCACTTGTGCTGGTTAAAATACTCCAACGCGGCGTTACTCTCAATCCCAATAGCTAGCTATTGCTCAATCGAGCGCCTTGCCTTGATTTATTTTTCCTGCGCACAACCTGATCACAAACATAATGAAACTGGTATTATTACAAACTCGTTTAAATTGTTACTGTAGCTAACAATTAAATACTATAGCTTAATTATTCTTCGATATTGAACTAGAGTAAATATTTTTTACCCTAGATCAATTTTATAATTTTATCGTATTCAAGTAATGCTAATTCGTTAAAAACTAGATTAAAATGCTTTTTTACCGTTACGGGCAAAGCTTGGCTTGATCACTTGAACTTTAACAAGCTTTTTGCGCATTTCTACTTCAACAGTATCACCTAACTTAACGCTACGTGGAACACGCGCCATTGCAATACTGTGGCCGAGTGTTGGTGAGAAAGTACCTGAAGTGATCACTCCTTCTCCCTCAGCTGTAATGACTTTAAGGCCAGAACGTAGTACGCCTTTTTCTTCAAGCACTAAACCAACAAGTTTAGGTTGGTCGCCCGCGGCACGTTGTGCAGCTAATACTTCACGACCAATAAAGTTACGGTCTTCTGGTTCCCAGCTAATGGTCCAAGCCATGTTAGCCGCTAATGGCGAAACTGTTTCATCCATATCTAAACCGTAAAGGTTCATACCCGCTTCTAAGCGTAAAGTATCACGTGCGCCTAAACCACAAGGTTTAACATCAGCCTCTAATAGTTTTTGCCACAAGTCAGCCGCTTGGTCACTTGGCATAGCAATTTCGTAGCCATTTTCACCGGTGTAACCTGTAGTAGCAATAAATAAGTCGCCTGCTTGTGCAGAGAAGAATGGTTTCATACCTTCAACTGCAGCAGTTTGTTCAGCATCTAATAAAGTGGCAACTTTAGCTTTTGCTTGTGGGCCTTGTACTGCGATCATGGCAAATTCAGGACGTTCGGTAATAGTTACTTCAAAACTTGCTGACTGTTCAGCTATCCATGCTAAATCTTTTTCACGCGTAGCTGAGTTAACCACTAAGCGGTAATCCGTTGAAGTGAAGAAATAAACGATTAAATCATCGATAACGCCACCTTCATGGTTACACATTCCAGTGTAAAGCGCTTTACCTGGTACATCTAATTTTGCTACATCGTTAATCACTAAACGACGTAAGAAAGCTTGAGCATCTGCGCCTTTAACATCAACAATAGTCATGTGTGAAACATCAAACATACCGGCGTCTGTACGCACTGCATGGTGTTCTTCTATTTGAGAGCCATAGTTGATAGGCATTTCCCAGCCGTAAAAATCAACCATTTTTGCGCCAGCTTCAATGTGCTTAGCATGTAATACGGTTTTATTAGTCATCGTATGTGTTCCACGTTAATTGTATGAATTCGCCATTAAGTAAAGCTTAAGGGCCGTCTATTTACAAAATAATTGGCGAGATTATAGCCGCGGAAAGTCACCGATTCAACTAAAAATAAAGAAAACAGCCAAAAATACAAATTTAAAACCAGATAAATATTTTATTCCAAATTTAATTTTACGAATGGACATTCAATAAAATTATAAGCAGATTTACTTCATTAACAAATCAAATGTTGGGGTTTTATTTTGTATTTTTTGATGATATTTATTTTTTAAATTACCTATTTATTTAAAAGCTAATTATATCAATGGGAAAGGTTATATATATTAGAGATTAATGAATGTTTTTTTACAAATAAAATGTAAGTTTCACCATAGATATAATGAAATTATAAAAAGCAGGCCAATCTAACTTGTTTGGTTAGGTAGGAAGCAGTAAAAGTACAATTTGTGAGTTACCTAACTAAATGTCGAACTTAATACAGAACTATACTAATTTATCTCTTATTTGTGCGAGTTTAGGTAAATCACTTTTTAGTCCTAATGCTTGTTTGATCATGGTTTGTTTTACCGGTTTGAAACTATCAATTAATGATAAACCTATCCCTCTAATCAACTTTACTGCGCCTTGTTGAGGTGTGAAAACTTGTTTTATTGACTCCATTGCTGTGATCATTTCTGCCGCTTCACTTTTACGCCAACGTGAATATTCGTTTAATAGTCGCGTTGTTAACCAAGTCTCGTTAGGTGTTTTTGGTTCGTTGATTTTTTCATGGATAATTTGTGCTAGCGAAACAGCATCGAGTAAACCTAAATTAACTCCCTGCCCTGCTAAAGGATGAATGGTATGAGCAGCATCGCCAACCAAAGCGATACGGTTTTGCACAAAACTTTGTGCCATTCGCATGGTTAAGGGGTGCGTAAAACGCTCGCTGTGTAATTCAATAATACCTAATTTTCCATCGCTCGCTGCCGTTAACTCTTTTGAAAATTCTTCAGCAGTTAAAGCATTCAAACGAATCGCATCTTCAGGTGATGTCGACCAAACAATTGAACACAGGTCATTGTCACTGTTAATATCGTTTAGTGGCAGTAATGCAAGAGGTCCGGTATCGAGAAAAACTTGCCATGCCGTATTTTGATGTCCTTGTGAGCATTTAACCGTAGCAACAATGGCATGGTGGTCATAATCACGAAATGTTAATGGCATATCCATTTGACGCCGAACCCAAGAGTTTGCGCCATCAGCGCCGACCACAAGTTTAGCCGTTATTGGCATTAAGTTACCGTTAGTTGCTTCAAAACTAGCAAAAGCTTCACTTTCACCGATGCTAATATTGCTTAAGGTACTTTCTGTGAAAAAAGTTATACCGTGATCAGCTTGCGCTTTTTGCCAAAGGCTTAGGCGTATAACACTATTTTCAATGATCCAACCTAGTTGTTCACTGGTAGTGCTTTGCTGTAAATCGTTAAGCGAAAAGTTCAGTTGTCCAAAGCCAGCTTTGTCCCAAACATGCATGTCGGTATAAGCTTGAATTCGTTTTTTCTCAATGAGTGACCAAACATCAAGATTATCAAAAATTTGTTTGCTAGCAATGTTAAGTGCACTCACACGAACATCGGGTTGCTCTGATAATTCAACAGGAGGTGAAATATCTACAATGGCAACCGATAATTGTGTTTGTTTACGTAATGCTAATGCCAAGGTTAACCCCACCATGCCACCACCAACGATTAATACATCAAATTTTTGCATGTTCTTCTTCTTAGCTTTCAAATTAATTTGTGAGTTTTACGGTTATTTTTATACTTGCTTTACCACTAAGTCAGTCGCTAATAGCCCATAGTTTTTCTAACGAGGGTTTCTTTCAATGGTGATAAATAATTCATCACCTTCAAACCAACATTACGACCAACAACTAATGGTGGCAGTGTATTTGAAAAAAATGTCACTAACGAATCAGTTAAGCCAATAATTTGTTGATGATCACTTTTTCGTTGACGGGCATATTCACTCAGTGCAGAAAACTGTCCAATGTCATTATTATTTTTTAATGCCGTTTTTATTAGCTGTGCCATCTGTTTAACATCCCTAACACCAAGATTAAAGCCTTGGCCTGCGATCGGATGGATAGTATGGGAGGCATTACCTATGAGCGCCATACGATGAAAAACTTGTTCATCAGCCATTAATAATTTAAGCGGATAAATATCACGTTTGCCAACATGGGTTATCGCGCCAAGCCAACTCCCAAAAGCACATTCAAGGGCTTGCTTAAATTGCTTTTCACTGAGTGTCGCCATTTTATCCGCATCTTCAGGTGGCAAGGTCCAAACCAAAGAACAACGGCTGTCATTGGTAACACTACTGTGTTTTGAAAGCGGTAACATTGCGATAGGACCGGTGTCAGTAAAACGTTCAAATGCAAGGTTATTATGGGGCATTGCTGTCGTTACATTAGCAATTAATGCCGACTGACCATAGTCAGACTCTTGCACAGAAATATTAGCAAATTCTCGACAAGTCGAATGTATACCATCGCAAGCTAATAGTAATTTTGCGTTGAGCTTTGTTTCAGAGTTGAGGGTTAGCTCAACATGCTTTTCTTGCCAAGTGATATCACTGATTTTATCGGGCGTGAACCAAGTGAGATTTGTATTTAAGTTACTTTTCTCATGCAAGTGGTCTAATAACGCTTGCCCGAGTAATGACATTTCAACAACAAAACCAAGAGCATTAACTTGATGGTGATCAGCATATAAGCGAGCTTTACCGTAAAAACCACGGTCTGAAATATGGATATTATTAATAGGTTCAGCAACATTTTTTAACCGTTGCCACACACCTAAATCTTGCAAATAAGAAGCGGTTCCATGAGAAAGTGCTAAAACACGATCGTCAAAAGTTAATGAAGGGTCTTTTAAAATCGAATTAGCTTCAATAATAGCAATGGATAACGGCTGACCATTTTCTTTTTGGCAATCGATCAAGCTCAGTGCCATTAATGCACCGGATAATCCGCCACCTGAAATCACGATATCAAATTGTTTTGTCATAGGTTTTATAATTATTAGTTTGAGACTATTTACGCTTATTCGTTGAAACAATAAGCGGTCATGCTGAATTTATTTCGGGATCTCATTTCATTAGATACTGAAACAAGTTCGGTATGACGTAAGTACCCATCTAGCTATTCGCACTCATTACTTGTTCTATTTCATCAATTGATTTTGGCGCATTTACCGTAAAGTTTTCATGACCTTGATCAGTAACCGCGATATTATCTTCAATTCTTACCGCTATGCCGCGCCACTTTTCATCCACATTCATATCATCAAGTGGTATGTAAATCCCTGGCTCTATGGTCATTACCATACCTTGTTCAAAAGGGCGACACTGCTCACGTTTGTCATTAGCTTGATAATCTCCGACATCATGAACATCAAGGCCAAGCCAGTGCCCCAAACCGTGAATGAAATATTTTTTGCATGCTTTCTCTGCAAGCAATTCATTTAAGTTACCAGACAAAATACCTAAGCGATGTAAGCCTGACGTGAGAAAGTTATTCACTAAAACATTAAGTTCTGCAAAAGTTGCTTCTGGCTTTATCCCTGCAATCGCTATATTTTGCGCGTCTAACACGAGTTGATAGATTTCTCGTTGCTCTGGGGTGAATTTTCCATTAACGGGGAAAGTGCGAGTAATATCTGCTGCATAACCACTGAGTTCACCACCAGCGTCAATCAAAATTAATTCATTGTCTTTGAATACATCGTCATTATTAGTGTAATGCAAAATATTACCATTATCACCGCCAGCAACAATAGTGCCGTAAGCTGGATGTCTTGCGCCATTTTTCGCAAATTCATGAAGTAATTCAGCTTCTAGTTGATATTCGAATTTTCCTATTTCCGCTTGTTGCATCGCTCGCTTATGCGCAGTACCACTAATAACATTAACCCGGCGCATAATATCAAGCTCGCCCTTACTTTTGATCAAACGCATTTCTTCAACGATAGATCGACAGTCAATTAATTGTGTTGGTGCTTTTACGCCTAAGCGATTTTGAGCTTTAACTGATGATAACCAAGCATATACTTGACTATCAAATTTTTCATTTTTCCCTTGGCAAAACAACAACTGTTCTTTATTGGCAATATAATCAGGTAGATATTGGTCTATTTCAGCCAAAGAAAAACATTGGTCTATACCATAATGCTCAACGGCCAACGCTTGGCCTACTCGTCGGCCGTGCCATATTTCTTGAAAAGGATCTTTTTCGCGATTAAATAATATGCTTTGCTCAGTGTGGCTACCTTCATTATTTGATTTGATAAGCACTAAAATAGCATCGGGTTCGCTGTAGCCCGTTAAGTAATAAAAGTTTTTATCTTGGCAAAAAGGATATTCGGTATCATTACTGCGAGTAACTTCTTGTGCAGCTGAAAATATCGCAATGGAATTTTCTGGCATCAAAGCAAAAAACTTAACGCGACGCGTGATGAATTCTGACAACGGCAATAATGTATTTTGAACTAAAGTAAGTGTATTCATCAGTTGAGGCTTTTCATCCGTTTAGGCATTATTCGTTAGCAATTAATGAACAGTTTCTTCAGGGCTTTTACTTTCTGGCGGAGAGCCTAGTTCAGTAAAACACAATAAGGCAGAAATTCTGACATATTCAGCAATTTCAAAATAAGCTTGCTCTGTATCTTCATCTTCTTCCATTTCGTCAGACAAATTAGCAATTTCAGCAAAATCGATAAGCACTTCTTTAACATCTTCTGACAATACAGCTTTGTTTTTTTGCTGTAAGCCAAAACCTAAATTAAACCCTTGTACCCAAACACTTAACGCATGTCCACGCTCTACAATACTGTCGTCATCGTCGGGTAGCATTAATTGAAAACTATACGAGTCGTCAATAATATCATGCCATACTTGTGAGAACATTAACTTAACCAAAGACTTAACTTCACGTGGCAATCCTTCACCATTATTAAATAAGTCATTAATCATCGCGAGGTAATCATCACTTTCAAAGGTAAAGCCGGCACAAACAAGGCCTGTTAATACACCATGTAATTCTGCGCCATGGGCGGTAACACTTTCACTAGTAAGAACGGCTTGCACCGCGGCAAAATCTAAAGAGGTTTCGTTGGACATGTTTTAATCATCAATAAAATGCGTGAGTTATTGCTCACTATCCTAACATTCACGCTTTTATGATGCTAGAGAATAAAGGGAGAAAACCCTAGAGAACGCTTGCATAGTGTAGTGGTCATCGCTATAGTGCTGAGATATGCATAGATTGCTATTAATTAAGATGTTTTTAAGAGAATTCACCCGTTATGAGTCAACACTCGGTTACCATTGAAGTAGCAAATAGACGACTAAAGATTTCATGTCCTGCTGGACAAGAATCATCTTTACTGTTGGCTGCTAAAGAATTGAACCAACGTTTGCTTAACGACAGTAAAAGCTACTCAATAAAAACACCTGAACAATCACTCGTAATGACTGCCCTTAATTTATCGAATGATTTACTAGCCGCTCGAAAAGAACTTGCTCAAGAACGCGCGGCGATGCAAAGCAAAATTGACTTACTCCAAACCACCATTAAACAAGCCGTACTTACCGAGCACCTCAAGAAAGCCTGATTTTTCAACAACCTTAGTTCACTAAAAAAACAATCACATAAAAAACCAAAAAAATCGACAAAAAACACTTAATTCGCATCAAAAGATTAGCTATAATCACTCAGTCTTCTGGGGTGTTTGTATGTTAACTATGTCCCTGAGCCGATAAGTTTTACCTTTGGAAGTTGACCATTAGCTATTGTGCAAACCCGGCTCGTATCGGGAAGCCTACGGTTGAAAAGATACTTCCGCCTTGAACACACGGTGTTCAGGACTAAAGTCGACTGCGGCATCTTGGAAGCACACTTTTCTCTTTCTTACACATAGCTAAATCTATTCATAGATTAACTAAAACTAAATACTTCCGCGCAACGCTAAACAGCACAAGGTGCTCAGGACTAAAGTCGACTGCGACATCTTTGAAGCACATATTTCTTCTTTCCTCAGCACAGAAAAAAAATGCATATCCACTTATGACTTTATTTGGGATATTAATTTTCAGTTCATATTTAAG
>Ga0209291_1000236_pt1 | contig 54618 bp, 58 predicted proteins | sample GOMGulsemesocosm_FD_184633 | JGI IMG/M metagenome (GOLD analysis project Ga0209291, IMG submission 184633) | Methane-oxidizing microbial communities from mesocosms in the Gulf of Mexico - GOM9B Gulf of Mexico (SPAdes) (version 2) | ecosystem: Environmental > Aquatic > Marine > Cold seeps...
AAATGACTGGTTTGTGGGAAAAGCAATTAAAAGAAATTGAAAAGGGAAATTATAATGCGGGATCCTTTATCAATAATATGAAAAAAATGGTAGATCAGTTAGTATATGAAGTACGTAGCGAACAAACTAGGGCAAATATTTCATCAACAACTTCCATTTCAAAAGTTAACATTGTCAAGAAAAAATCTGTTAAAAGTAAAACTACCGATTTATCTAAAGCTAGTTGCCCTAAATGCAACCAAGGAACTATCATAAAAGGATCCTCAGCGTTTGGATGTAGCACATACAAAAACGGGTGTACTTTTAGAATTCCATTCAGCTTTATGCAGAAAAAAATATCTGATAAACAATTGATCCGATTAATTACCAAAGGAGCTACCGTAAATTTAAAAGGATTTAAAACTGAAAACGGAACTATAGATGGTTTTTTAAATTTTGATGATGATTTCAATATCAAATTAAAAGAAAAACAAGTCAAAGCAACTACTCCAGATGTATTGACTTGTCCGAAATGTAAAATAGGAACAATTTTAAAAGGAAAAACTGCTTACGGATGTAGTAATTATGTAAACGGATGTGGATTTAAATTTCTCTTTGAAACCATAAAGCAACAAGCAGGAAACAAACCACTAACTAAAGAATTAGTGTATCATATTTTAAATGGAAACAAGTAACACTACCACACATAAACATTATGCAATTTGTAAACCTTACGGATTTATAAGTCAGTTTATAACCAATGAGCAGAAGAAGAAAAAGAATCATCGGTTTCTGGGTGAATTAGCAGATTTTCCTGAGGGTACTATGGCTATTGGCAGACTCGATAGAGATTCTGAAGGTTTACTATTACTTACTACCGATGGTAAAAAGAGTTATTTTATATTAAGTAGTAAGGTAGAAAAAGAATATCATGTTCAAGTAGATGGAATTATTACTAATGAAGCAATTGAAACACTAAAACAAGGTGTTGTTATCACCGTTGATGGTGATGATTACACAACAAAACCTTGTAAAGTATCGGCCATAGAAAAAGACGCGTCACTACTACCTTTACGATCAAAGAAAATACGTGATGAACGCCATGGACCTACAAGTTGGGTATCTATTACTTTACGAGAAGGAAAATTCCGACAAGTACGTAAAATGACTGCAGCTGTCTCCTTCCCAACTTTACGTTTGATACGTGCCAGAATTGGTAAGATTCATTTAAACACCCTTCAGGCTGGAGAAGTTATCGAATTAGATGAAAATTTCGAAATATAAGACCAACAGAACTTTTAAAACGAGTATTTTTGTCTTAAACTAATACCATTATAATGCAAGTATCAGAATATCAAGACCAATTACTCCCTACATTAAAAAAATATTTTGGATATGATAGCTTTCGTTCTGAACAACAGGAAATAATTGAATCGGTACTTTCAAAAAAGGATAATCTAGTTATTATGCCTACAGGTGGAGGAAAATCTATCTGTTTTCAATTACCAGCAATATTATTTAAAGGAGTTACATTAGTTGTATCGCCATTAATAGCGTTGATGAAGGATCAAGTAGATGGGTTAAATGCAAATGGTATCCCTGCAAATTACTTTAACAGCAGTCAGGATAGTAATGAACACCAACAAATTTTTGAGGACATACATAATTCTAAAATCAAATTATTATATGTAGCTCCAGAAAGTTTATCTCAATTAGAACATATTGTTAATGAGCAATATATTAGTTGTATCTCTATCGATGAAGCACATTGTATTTCATCATGGGGTCATGATTTCAGACCATCATATCAACAATTAGGCTTTTTAAAAGCTAAACTACCAAATACTCCCATTATAGCTTTAACAGCAACTGCAGATAAAGCCACACGTGAGGATATTATAAATCAGCTACGTATTCCTCATGCACAACAATCCGTTTCTTCTTTTGATAGAAAAAACATTGAACTTGAAGTAAGACCTGCAAATGATCGTGTTTCTCAAATCATAAAATTTATCCGAAGCAAACCTAATGAAGCAGGTATTGTATACTGTTTAAGTAGAAAATCTACGGAACAATTAGCCGAAAAACTACAATTAAACGGCATTAAAGCGGCTACTTATCACGCAGGATTAACTTTTGAAAAAAGGAATAAAGCACAAGAAGATTTTATATTCGACAAAACGCAGGTAGTTTGTGCTACTGTTGCATTTGGTATGGGAATAGATAAATCCAATGTCCGTTGGGTGATACACTATAATATGCCTAAAAACATAGAAGGTTATTATCAGGAAATTGGACGTTCTGGTAGAGATGGTTTACAAGCTAATGCGCTACTCTTTCATAGTTATGCTGATGTAATTCAATTGCGGAAATTTGCTGAAGGAGCTAGTAATTTTGAAGTTCAGGTAGCAAAATTAGATAGAATGAAGCAATTTTCTGAAGCAACTACGTGTAGAAGGAAAATTTTACTAAGTTATTTTGGCGAATTACTTTCCGAGAACTGTGGTAACTGTGATGTATGTAAAAATCCGCCGGAGTTTTTTAATGGTACTATTATTGCTCAAAAGGCACTTTCAACCATAACAAGGTTAAAAGAATCAGAAGCTACAGGTGTCGTTATTGATGTATTACGAGGTGCAAGAAACGCTACTATCGTAGATAAAAAATATGACACACTTAAAACTCATGGTATAGGTAATGATATTTCATGGAAAGATTGGCAGTATTATGTAATACAACTCGTTAATCAAGGCTATTGCGAAATTGCATTTCATAAAAACAATTCCTTACAACTAACTGATTTTTCTAAAAAAGTATTGTTTGAAAATGAATTGGTTAAACTAACAAAACCAGTTGCTATAAGCGAAAAAGCATCCAAAAAGAAAGCTGTTAAAAAGCCTACTTCAAACACGTTGTTTGAACGCTTACGAAAATTACGTCATTCTATTGCTTTAGAAGAAGATATCCCTGCATACTTAGTTTTTAATGATGCTACTTTAAAAGATATTGAACAAAATCGTCCAATGTCTGATGAAGAATTTTTAGAAATTAGTGGTGTTGGACAACGTAAACTTGAAGTTTATGGAACTCAATTTATAAATGAAGTTATCGCATTTACTAAAGAAAAAAAAGTAACTAAAAAGAAAGGTAACACCCATAATGTAACCTTTGAACTGTATCAAGAAGGCTTATCTATTGATGAAATTGCCGTAAAAAGAAAACTTTCTGCAACAACTATTTTTTCACATATAGCAAAACTATATACTGACGATAAAGACATTAATATTTACGAATTAGTAAGTAAACATGAAGTTGAAGAAGTAAAAAAAGCTAAAAAAGAATTAGGTAGTCCAAATGCGTTAAAACCCTATTTCGAACACTTTAATGAGCAATTGGATTATTTTAAAATACGATTGGCATTAAGTGTGTTAGATAAAGATAAATAGATTCATAAATTATTACTTAACATGAGTATATTTCTATGTTTTCTATATTAATTGTTCATGGTTGATTTGAAACTAAAGTTAAGAACAATCATATTACTCATTCATATAATTTTGCCACTGCACTAAAATATATTTAAATATTCCGTTATCATTTTTTTCTAAAAAACCATATTCATAGCAAAATAGATACACCTCCCCTTTTTTGTTTTTCCAATAATGTGTGAAATATTTTGGATTAAAACCATCTTTTAATAACAACTCTTTTCTAACATATGCTTTTCCAGCTCTATTATATAACTTTAATAATCTTCTATTGAGTTTTAGTTGATGATCTATTCTTACAAATAAATTACTCTGATCATTCTTCGACTTTTCGTAATGAAAGCTCGATTTACAATAAGGCGAACAAAACTTTTTATCAAGTCTTCCTATCACCTGTTCGTTACAATATGGGCATTTTTTCATATCCGTATATTAAACGTCTAACTAACGCCTAATATACACTAAACTTTTGGTTTACACCCCCTTAACAACTAACTTTATATACATGAAAAGTCCTTCTCAACTTGTTGTTACCATAAAGCATTTATTTATTAATAATAAGAAACAAATTGGTCTACAGTTTTATCCTAGCAAAATAATACAAACTATTATTAAAGGAATTCCTGGTGTACTATGGAGTAAAGAGTTTAATATGGCTTATGTATTAAATACAAAGGAAAATTTAGATCATATATTTGAAGATTTTAGAGGTTTAGCATGGATTAATTCTGGGCATTTTTTCCATCAAAAAAGTAATTCTAAGGGAAATGAATGCGTTGCTTTAACAAGTTACCGAAAAAGAAATCTATCTCCTGAATATAGAATTTGTCCTGAAAAATACCTGCAAAAGCTAGAGTTGAAGCAATATTCCTTAAACACCTCTAGATCCTATATTCGTTTATTTGAGACTTTTATAAATTATTTTAAGGATTGGGAATTATTACAAATTGATAAGGAACAAATAAGAAAGTACTTACAGTTATTAGTGGAACAAGGAAAATCACAATCCTATATAAATCAAATGATTAGCGCTATTAAGTTTTATTATGAAGTAGTTTTAGAAATGCCTAATCGATTTTACAGTATTGAACGACCAATTAGAAAGGAAAGTTTACCTAAAGTTATTAGTTTAGAGGAAATCTCTCTTATTATTAGCAACACAAACAATATAAAACACAAATGTATTATAAGCTTACTCTATTCTGCCGGATTAAGACGGGGTGAACTACTTAACCTTAAATTAGGAGATATTGATAGTAAGCGTATGGTTATAAATATTAACAAAGGAAAAGGCGGAAAAGATAGGATTACTATTTTAAGTGAATCCGTTTTAAAAAACTTGAGATTTTACTTTAAAGTATGGAGGCCTAAAACATACTTATTTGAAGGCATAAAAGGCAAGCAATATTCTGCTACTAGTATTTCCAAAATTATCTCGAATGCATGTATTAAAGCAAATATTCGAAAAAAGGTCACTCCACATATGTTACGTCATAGTTTTGCCACACATTTATTAGAATCTGGCACTGACATTAGATTTATTCAAACCTTATTGGGGCATAGTAGCACAAAAACAACAGAAATCTACACACAAGTTGCCATTAATAACATAAAAACCATTCAGAGTCCAATTGAATTATTAAATTTGGATTAAAATATATGTTGGATATGCACCATTAATGTTACATATCCAATTGTTGGCAAACATTGAAAGATAAATTTCAAAAATGGGATTAGATTCAGTAGAATTAGTAATGACAATAGAGAATAAATTTGGGATTTCAATTCCAGATGATGAATGTGAACAAATACATACTGTTCAACAATTTGCAGATTCTGTCTTTGAGAAAATCAAAATAAAACCTAATGAAAAATGTTTATCTCAAATTGTCTATTATAGAATTAGAAAAGCATTTGAACGATTCGGAAATCATAAACAGAATATTACTCCGAACTCTAAAATGTCTGAATTATTAAGCAATACGGATTTAATAAACGACTGGCTTCACTTACGACATAGAATTGGACTAAAAATCCCAGATTTAGTTGATTTAGATTTAGACAAAACTTTAAATAAAGAAGTTAGATTTTTAGGTTTTAAAATTTTTGACCGAACTGAACCAATTGCCGAAAATACGTTGCGAAAATTTACAGATTGGGTAATATCAATGAATTATAAGGAGTTAATTGATATTAAGAACATTTCGAGTAAATATGAAATTGAACGAATAATTTGTGGAGTAATTGAAAATAACATTGGAGTTCCAGTAAGTGAAATTGAATTACACCATTCAATTACAAATGACTTAGGAGTTGATTAAAAAACGATTTGCCAACAACACCTATAAAATAATACGGGTCTTGGTGTATAATCCTAGAGCTTGTGTATATTTACATAGTCGCCAAACCTTTTAGTTTGGCTTTTTTAAAACGACAAAATTAAAATCAAAACAAAAAGCTTATGGCTTGTGTCGACACGAAAATCCGCGAATTTTCTGCCCCGCACTATTCATAGCTAAACGTTGGCAATAATTAAAGAAAATGAAATTCAATAAGAAAATACTATCCTTTGCTTTCCTTATAATAGGTGTTGTTGGAATTCTTTCTTTTTCTCAAAAAAACATTGAAGAGACCCCTGATATCCTATCGCATATAATTGACTTAAAAAAACAGTCTTTAAAATTTTATTGGAAAAATGATAAAGATGAAATATTTGGGAACTTTAAAAATCTGAAAGAATGGTCAAAGTCGAATAATGAGACTTTAATTTTCGCAATGAATGGAGGAATGTATAAAAAAGACCAATCTCCTCAAGGCCTTTATATCGAAAACGGGATAAAATTGACTGACATTGACACTCTTCAAAGCGGATATGGAAATTTCTATATGCAGCCCAATGGAATATTTTATATAACTAATAACAATAAAGCAGCGGTTTGTAAAACAACTATCTTTAAAAATAAGGATATTAAATATGCTACACAATCAGGACCTTTATTAGTAATTGATGGGAAAATTCATCAAAAATTCAGGAATGGCTCTAAAAACCTAAACATCAGAAATGGAGTTGGAATTTTACCAAATAATCAACTTGTTTTTGCCATGTCTAAAAATAAAATTAACTTCTATGACTTTGCAAACTATTTCAAATCTTTAGGTTGTAAAAATGCATTGTATTTAGATGGTTTTGTTTCTAAAACCTATCTCCCTGAGAAAAACTGGAATTCTGTTGACGGAAATTTTGGAGTAATTATTGGAGAAACAAAAAAACGTGATTAAAAAACTATTGCCAACAACACCTATAAATAATACGGATTTTGGTAATAAAACAGAAGGTTTGTGTATATTTAAACTTTCGCCAAATCTTTTAATTTGGCTTTTATAAAACGACAAACTAAAAACAAAATCTAAAAGCTTATGGTTTGTGACGACACGAAAATCCGCGGATTTTCTGCCCCCGTCCTATTCATAGCTAAACGTTAGCTGCCATACAAGAAAACCCTTTAAATTCAATAAATGCTGTCTAAAATATTAAATCAAAATAATCTATTTAATACTAGCCGAATTTCAGTTCTAAATTGGAGTTATATAGAATCCGAAGTAGATTTTAAAGACTCTTCTATCGAGAGTGTTTTAAATATAATGACACCAAATGTTACAAAAGCTCTACCAGATGGTTGGCAAAATTTGAATACTAATGAAAAAGCGAAAACTTGGATTTCTGAACGTAAGTCAGACAGTAATTTCTATGCGATTTCGTTAACTGAAACTAAAGAAATAATCGGATTTATATTCTTGTATATAGGCAATCAGACAAATGAAGCTTATGCATTAAGACTTGGATATTTACTTTCAGAATCGATTTGGGGAAAAGGAGTCGGAAGTGAAATAATAAAAGGACTTATTGAATGGTGCAATAACACAAAAATGATTTATTCAATTTCAGGTGGTGTCGAAAAAGAAAATATTGGATCGATAAAAGTACTTGAGAAAAATGGTTTCTATAAATCAAACGAAGAGTTACCAGGAAATATGCTCCTGTATCAGTTTGATTTTGAATTAGATAATTAATTGAAAATACATCAGCTAACAACACCTATAAATAATACGGTTTTTAGCACTTAAACCGAAGGTTTGTGTATATTTACGAATATCGCCAAACCTTTCAATTTGGCCTTTAATAAAACAACAAAATAAAAACAAAACCGAAAAGCTTATGGCTCGTGACGACACGAAAATCCTCGGATTTTCTGCACCGTACTATTCATAGCTAAACGTTGTAAGTAATGAAAATATGAAATCACATCTAATATTTATATTATTACTTGGCGTTTTTTATTCGTGTAAAAAAAATGTAGAAATCACACATAATGAGTTATATATTGACGGAGGAATAAAAGATGAACTAGTAATCTGGAAATTAAGAAAAACTAATTCGAAGCAATACCCACACTCCCCTACTTATAAGGAAAAAGTAAAATTAAAAATAAGAACTAAAGGGATAACTAGAGAATATATTAATGGAGAAATCAAATACTCCAAAAACGGAAAACCATTCAAATTCGAGGAAACTCTGAGTTTAACGTCTAAAAACAAAAATTACTATTGGTTATTTGAAAAACCGATTGATACTACAAGACATGATATCTTTCCGCTTAAATTAGAACGTAATAATTGGTACTTTATTAATCAATTCTCAACTTACGGTAATAATTGCTACTTGAAATTTTATATAGACGACAAAGGTCAGATAAATCAACATGGATTAGAATATGTCAATTTAAGCCCCATCTAAAAACCCTTAAATAAAAAAACTACTTACAACAAAACCTATAAATAACACGAATTCTGGTATTCAACCCAAAGGTTTGTGTATATTTACATTCAACGCCAAATCTTTTAATTTGGCTTTATTAAAACGACAAAATTAAAATCAAAACAAAAAGCTTATGGCTTGTGTCGACACGAAAATCCGCGGATTTTCTGCACCGTACTATTCATAGCTAAACGTTGTAAACCATTATAATGAAAAACATTCAAGATTTTTTAAGAGAGTTCGAATATGAGTTGACTGACTCAGACATCAGTACTTTGAGTCTTGAAGCAAAAAAGGCGGCAATTAACTGTGGTAAATCTAAACTTGAACAGGTAGAATTAAATTCAGAAACATGGAGTTTATTCGACGATATGTCTAGTGATTTATGGGATCGTGATTTTGGATTAGATAAAAAAGTAATGTTAGGTTTTGAGCTATTTGAGACTTTTCCTAATTACTATCATTTTCTTGTTCCTTTTTATCAATTGATAAGAGATAAAAAATTAGAAAATCATATAGAATTAAAAAACATTATATGGTCTAAATTTATGGTTTACCTAGGGGGTGAAAAGTATTATTCAGACACCGTAACCTATGTGCTTTGGGTAGAGTTTTTTGAAGACTTTGCAACAGTAGAAGAAACCTGGAAAGGGTTATTAAAATACTCTAATAACAACAAATCTTTATTAATATTAATTGAAAATGCTGGTCCTGTACCTTTTGAATTAAAAGAACCTGTTTATTATAAATTATTAAATGACAAAAATAATCATTTGTCAATTTTTAAGAGCTTATTGCATAGCTCATTTGATGTTTATGGGAAATTTGACTATAATAAAGCTGAACTAATTTTATCTAAGCTTAGTATTCAAACGGACACAGAGCACTATATGTTGTTAAATGAGAAAATAAAAAACGGTTTACAACAACACCTATAAATAATACGGATTTTAGCGATTAAACCGAAGGTTTGTCTATATTTACATAATCGCCAAATCTTTAATTTGGCTTTTTTAAAACGACAAGCTAAAAACAAAATCTAAAAGCTTATGGCTTGTGTCGACACGAAAATCCGCGGATTTTCTGCCCCGCACTATTCATAGCTAAACGTTAGCAATTATTATCCAAAATGAAATTAAATCTTATTTTATCTTTATTATTTATATCACTTTTCATTGGATGTAATAAATCAAATAAAAATGATTTCACTGAAAGGCATATATACAAAACTCAACATGATGAAATAGTTTCTCTAAAAATAAAGGACTCAACTTTTACATTAAGTTGGATTATATTTGGGTCTAAAGAAACTAAAAAAAAAGTGCCTATTTTGAATATAAAAGATCAGTTGAATATTTATTGCCTAATAGAATATGATGGTAAAATTAAAAGCTTAAAAAACAAGCGACAATTTAACTTGGTTCGAATGACTCTCAATAGTGTTAAAATGAGTGATGGTAAAAATATCAAAGCACCTGTCGATACTGGACATGATTTCAGCTTTAATGATTCTACCAAAAATATTACTTTTAATGGTGAAACCCTGTCTGTAAACGACTATTACTCTACAGAAAAAGTAATCAAATTAATTAATGACCATCAAACGTGGGATGGACAAGAAATAAGGCATGACGAATTAAAATAAAAACAATTGCTAACAACACCTATAAATAATACGCGTTTTGGTGTGTGATTTTAGAAGTAAGCGTATATTTACAACTATCGCCAAACCTTTTAATTTGGCTTTTTAAAACGACAAAATTAAAAACAAATCTAAAAGCTATTGTCTTGTGCCGACACGAAAATCCGCGGATTTTCTGCACCGTACTATTCATAGCGAAACGTTGGCAGCAATACAAATGAGTTACTTAAAAAAAATAGCATCCCTCCTGTTGACAGTCTTTGTCATTACTGCATCATATTCTCAAGTGGAGCAAGTTAAGCACCCATTAGATAATGTTTACAAAGATTGTTGCAACCGTAATCACGGTGACTATGGAGCTTTGAGGTGTGCTAATGAGATTAGTGAGGAATGGGATAAAGAAATACTCAAATATTATAATGCATTAATGAATGTTCTTGATTCTAATGCCCAAAAGAACCTTAGGGAAGCAGAGGAACAATGGATGAAGTACAGAAATGCGGAATATACATTTTCTAGAGATTTGAGTAACATGGAAGGAACAATGTATTCTCGAATTCGTGCTCAAAAGAACATGAGAATGGTAAGAGCACGAGCCTTGGAACTAAAATCCTATTATTGGATTAAAACAGAAGAGGATGAACCCAAAGATTACAAAGACAGTAACCTTAAAATAGAGGAAAAAAGAGATTCTATTTTACCAATACCTGATTCTTCATTTTTCAAAAACCCTATACCAATATCAGAAAATATTATTGAGAAATATATAAAGTCATATTTTAAAAGAACTCAACCAACTAAGTTAATACAAAGAGGACGTAGCGAGCATGGTGAACCGGTGAGAGACTGTCATTATGAAATTATCTATGGCAATATTAGTGTCGGAACTAATTATTGCGATATGACACCCAGTCAAACCTTTAAGTTTCAAAACTACTCTTTTGAAGAGGTTAACCAAATTTTAAGAATATTATTAAAAGATAATGAATACGACACATGGAATGGTAATATATATGGACCTAAGGAAGAAGGTGCTGGGGATTGCTATATAGAAATAGGAAAAGAAGCTAATATAATAATAGTAAGCTATGAATGTGTTGGGTGTTAAAAACTGCTGCCAACAACACCTATAAATAATACGGATTTAGGTGTTTAATCCGAGAAGTAATTTTATATTTACTTTCATCGCCAAATCTTTTAATTTGGCTTTTATAAAACGACAAAATTAAAACCAAAACAAAAAGCTCATGGCTTGTGCCGACACGAAAATCCGTGGATTTTCTGCCCCGAACTATTCATAGCTAAACGTTACCAAACATATTATAAAAATAGGGAATACTACTTTCAAATGAGATTATTCGTAAAAAAACATTCTTTTTAGTGTTTTATTAACAAGAATATATGGTGAATAATTGTAGTTATGCATTTATTATTATAATGCTAATAATTAAAAAGTTTGAACAATGAAAAAAGTGTGTTTTATTTTAATACTTGTATTCTCAGTATTTTTTAGCTCCTGTAATACTAAAAAACAGAACTCAAAGGACAGTGTTTCGCTAACACCAACAATAGAAAGCCCTTATTTTGGACAGAAGCCACCCGGCTTAATTCCTGAACTTTTTGCGCCTGGCATTATTTCAATGAGTGGAAGACACGAAATGGGTGTTTCGTTTTCTCCTGATTTAGATGAAATGTATTTTGCAGTTCAGAAAAAAACAGGCGTACCCGCTGAAATCTATTTTTCAAAACTCGAAAATAACAAATGGACACCGTTTAAAAAAGCAAATTTTACCAAAGGTAAAAAAGCCGGAGAAATGAAATCAACTGTGAGTCATGATGGTAAAAAAATATATTTCTCCGCGTATAACGCTGACTTTACGGACAATAGCATTTGGTATGTAAACCGTCTGAACAATGGTTGGAGTAATGCCGTAAAACTTGATTCACCTTTAAATGAGGATGATGTGATGACTTCAACTTTCGCGAAGAACGGAGATCTTTATTATACCAATTTTTCTAAAAGGAAAACCTACTATGCTCCTAATATAAATGGTAAATACCCTAAGTTTCAGGAAGCTGAAATTGAGTTTGGAGGTCACCCTTTTATTTCCCCGTCTCAAGATTATTTAATAGTAGATGCTCGAAACAGAGAAGACAAAAATCAAAAATCGGATTTTTATGTTTATTTTAAAAAGAAAGACGGTGCATGGACAAAACCAATAAACCTTGGCATTACAGTAAATTCAACGTTTGATGAAAAAAGTGCGAATGTCACTCCAGATGGCAAATATTTGATTTTTAGCCGACGTTCCGAAGGAGGAGCATTAAAACTTTATTGGGTGAGCACAGAAGTTATCAGCAAATTAAAAATGGAATATTTTAAGAAGCAACAATAAATTTAGCAAACATAATTTGATGCTAACAATTAAAAAATTTGAAACATGAAAAAAGCGACTTTTATTTTACTACTTGTATGCTCATTATTTTTAAGTTTTTGTACAACTAAAAAACAGAACAAAAAAGACAGTGATGCACCAACTACAGAAGAAACATATCTTGGGCAAAAGCCACCAGGTTTAACCCCAAAAATTTTTGCTCCAGGGATTATTTCAATAAATGGAAGATCTGAGCATGGAATCTCCTTTTCTCCAGATTTAAGTGAAGTTTATTTTTCTGCGAATAATAAAGATGAAGATCCAAGTATCTATTTTTCAAAACTAGAAAACAACAAATGGAAACCAGTTCAACAAATGGACTTTACAGAAGGTAAAAAAGTTGGAGAAATGCATCCGTTTATCAGCCCTAAAGGTGATAAGATTTTTTTTACTGCGCATGACGAATTTACCTTGCCTGAACATAAAGAATCTGTTAAAATTTGGACTGTAAATCGTCTAGAGAATTCTTGGAGTAAAGCAACACAACTTGATTCTCCTGTAAATGATGATTTCGTTTTTTATTTAAATCAAGCAAAAAACGGAGATTTGTATTATTTCAACATTTCGAAATTTAAAACCTATTATGCTCCTAATAAAAACGGTAAGTTTCCAGAAGTACACGAAGTTGGAATCGGAGGTGTACATGCATTTATGTCACCATCTCTAGATTATATCGTAGTCAATTCAAGAAACAGAGAAAATGCTGAAAGAAAAAGTGATATTTATGTCTATTTTAAGGAGAAAGACGGAACATGGTCAAAAGCAATAAACCTTGGAAAGGGAGTAAATACTAATTTCGGTGAAACCTGCCCAAGTATTACTCCAGATGGTAAATACTTGTTTTTTAGTAGATATAATGAAGAAGGCGGAGTTCCAAATTTTTATTGGGCAAGTACAGAAATTATCAGCAAGTTAAAAATGGCCTATTTTAATAAAGAACAATAAATGTAGCAAACATAATTTTAAGACTAATTGTACATACGTTTGGTAACAACACCTATAAATAATACGGATTTTGGTATGTAAAATTTATAGCTTGTGTATATTTACATAATCGCCAAATCTTTTAATTTGGCTTTTATAAAACGAAAAAATTAAAAACAAAACCGAAAAGCTTATGGCTTGTAACGATACGAAAATCCGCGGATTTTCTGCCACGTACTATTCATAGTTAAACGTTAGCTCTCATTTAAAAGAAACAATGAATTTAAAATTAAAATCTGAAGTTCTAGCCAAATCAATTCATATTGAAACTTATTTATCGCAGATTTTAATGACTCTTTTAGACATTGAAAGCATCAATAATCGAACACTAGGAACAAAAGGATCTGCCTTATCTTTTAAGGCCAAAACGGACCTTCTTTACGACATAAATAAAATAAATAAAGAACTCTATACAGACTTAATAATCTTTATGGAGATAAGAAACCAATTTATTCATAATTTTGACACAAACTCCTATGAAATTGTAATCAAGAGAATTGGAAAAGAAAAAAGACTACTAGAGTTATTTGCTGAATCCAAAATAGAAAATGGCAATATAAAAGAAAAAGAAGAAAAGTTGAAATTTGGATTTTCGCATCTTTCTATTTCTATATTCAAAAGGCTAGAAATAATTGAAGAAAAAACACAAGCACTCAAAAGAAAAATAGAAATCTTAGAGAAAAGTCACGACTTAGAGTTTAAAGAAATAACACAAAAAGCCTTAGCTGACTCAATAGATGATGCAATGGAACTACTAAACTCAAACTTAAACAAGAGTGATTTAGGTAGACATTTGAATACAGAGAACGAACTTACTAATTCTATCAAAACGTCTATTTTTATGTTTATGGAAAAAAACATGAGAAAAGAAATTGATGAATGGAAAGTAAAAAACGAAAGCTAACAACACCTATAAATAATCCGGTTTTTGGTGTTTAATCCTGAGGTTTGTTTACTTTTACAAATAACGCCAAATCTTTTAATTTGGTATTTAAGAACAAAAAACAAAACCGAAAAGCTTATAGCTTGTTCCGATACGAAAATCCGCGGATTTTCTGCTCCGTACTATTCATAGCTAAACGTTAGCAGTAATTAAATATGACGATAACAGAATCATTCTCAAGTTTAGCTTCTAAACAAAACGGAGATTTTCAGAAGATAGATGGTAAATACCACATAGGTGATGGTTCTTTTTTACACAATACAAATTATTCTACATCCTTCAATTATAAAGACTCTGAAGTAATTGTAAAAAATGAGTTAGGACACCAGAACTTAGGATTTGCAGAATGTCTAATTCCTTTACAATCTAACAAGTCAGAATTTGAAATTACTACAAGAAGTGTCATAGGTCAGATCTTTAATCGTAAAAAATCACCTCTAATAGTAGTCTGCAATGACTTACGACTAAAAGATTACATAGAAAAAAGTGAGACATTCTTAAACCTATGTTATCACGCTAAAAAAGAAAAATTTGAACCAACTATAACTGGAAAAAACAATAATAATAACTTCGCTATTCTTTGCGAGTATAGTGTTGTCTTTAAAAATAAAGAATTAGTACTCGAACCAATTAGTGAGTTTTTGAAATCTATAGTTGATTTTTTCGAATAAAAACAAATGCTAACAACACCTATAAAATAATACGGGTTTTGGTCTATAATCCCATAGCTTGTGTATATTTACATTTATCGCCAAATCTTTTAATTTGGCTTTTTAAAACGACAAACTAAAAACAAAACAAAAAGCTTATGGCTTGTGACGACACGAAAATCCGCGGATTTTCTGCCCCGTAAAATTCATAGCTAAACGTTAGGCAATATTAAAAATGAAATTACAACTAGTACTTATAACTTTATTTACTGTTTTCTTTTCGGTAGCACAAAACCCTGATATTGTTGGTTATCATGAACTTTCGATAAATGGAATTAATTCGAGTTCAACCGAAATGGATTTAATATCAGTTTTTGGCAAACCTAATTTAATAACTGAACCCAATTATGCCTGTGGACCTTTATCACCAGAATGGAATGAGGTTTATGTAAAATTATATCGCTGGGATGGAATTCATTTTCACATGGTTGATGGAAAATTGGAAATAGGAAAAATTGATTTCAGAAAAGTAAATCCAAAAGTAAAAACCAGACAATTGACTTTTGACAAGAACACTACCTTGGATGAATTAAAAAACGCCTACCCTAATTCATATCTAAATTGGAAAGAAAAAAACGAAAAATATAATTCTAAAGTATTTAGTGTTTGGCCATCAGAATTCAGTGACAGTGAATTTCATATCATCATCGAAAACGAAAGAATAGTGGAATTTAGACTATTCCACCCCTGTTAAAAAACATTGCCTAACACCATATAAAATGCATGCTTAAGTTCGGGTGTAAATTTCCAAAGTAAGTGTATATTTACTCGTGGATTTCCTGCCGGAAATCCATATCGTCCGACTTGCGTCGCACGACACTTTATATATACGTTACCACACATTGGATTATATAAATGAATAAAAGAATTTTAATTTCCATAATTGGACTAATCCTAATCGGGATTGGTTATTTCGGATTTGAAATGTTTCAATTTGCTCAAGGAGTTACTGAAGACACAAATAAACAAAGACATTACTTAGCGGACGAAAAGCTTATAATAATTTCTGATTCTATTTCTCCTAGCGGAAAATATAAATATTACGAATATCAATTTGATAATGGCGGACTTGGACGTGGGAGAGTATTTTGGTCTGTAACTGAAAATAATGGACTTGAGAAAAATCTTTATCTTGAAAAAATCCCTGATGGATACAAAACAAAAGGTTGGACTATTAACAATGAGCTAATACTCGAAAAATGGGATCCATATTATTATAAAGATAAAAATGTGGAATTGAATAATGGATCAGAATATAACGGAATAAAAATAATTATAGCGGAATAAAAAACGTGTGGTAACAACATATAAAATGCATGCTTAGGCTTAGGCTTAGGCTTAGGCTTGGGTATTAATTTCCAAAGTAAGCGTATATTTACTCGTGGATTCCCTGCCGGGAATCCATGTCATCCGACTACGTCGCACGACACTTTATATAAACGTTACCTGCAAGCGTAAAATATCACGAATGATAAAAACTTTATTGAAAACATTAAGCATAATTGTTGGAGTGATTGCAATCTACTTTACAGTCAATTTAATTCCTGATAAAACAAAAAAGAAATTCACTGCTTTAGACAAACAATATTCTTTTACTAAAGAAATTAGTATCTCTGAAAAATTCATAACTGATTTTGATTCTGCTTACAGGATTTTACTTGATTTTGAAAACACCAATGACTCTTTGCTTCCGATTAAAAAGAATCTTAAAGTATTACTGAATGGAAAATTCGTAGAATTATATGGAAACAAAAACAATTGCTTTGTGAGTAAATCAGGCGCTACATATCACCTGAAATTAAAATTAGAAAACGCCAATGGTAATTCCATTCTGAATAGATTTAATATAAGAATTCAGGAAGACGGTCTTCCTGGACCAACATATGAATTGCTAATTGAAAGAGAATATAAATGGGTGTTATGGATTATTGATGGACTAATTATTTTAATTGCTCTGATTACTGGATATTTTGGATTCCGAAAAAAAGCCAGCAGGTAACAAAGCCTATAAATAATACGGGGTTTGGTGTGTAATTCCAAGTGTAAGTGTATATTTACATTCATCGCCAAATCTTTTAATTTGGCATTTATATAACAACAAAAGTAAAAACAAAACCGAAAAGCTTATGGCTTGTGCCGACACGAAAATCCGCGGATTTTCTGCACCGTACTATCCATAGCTAAACGTTACTTGCAATTTGAATACAACCATGAAAAAAGGAATTATATTAACAATTATTGGAATTATAATTATAGTAATTGGATATCTTGGAATTGAAATGTTAGGCTTTACAAAAGGGGTAGTTGACGATATACCAAAAAATGCAAATAAAGTTCAAATACCTATTGAATCGAAAACTAAACATAAACTTGATACTCTTGACATAGACGATTACAACCTTCTTTTTTTTCACCCTAGTGAATCTGAATTTGGTCAGTTAATTAAAATAGAAGGTGAAAACTCTGGTCTTTATGAGGTAGATTCTGATTTCGGTTTTTATATCAATAGTGTCAATAACTCTCTCTCTAAGACTAATTTAAAAATAAAATTTATTACTGAGAGAATTATAAAATTAAAAACAAATAATGGATTAATAAATCTCGATAGACTAGAAAATAAAGAAGGACCGTATGGTGTGATTTTTAATTCCAATAATTGTGAACCAAGAATTGAATTTGGGGTTATGACAGATATTGACATCTTTCAAATATGGGATGAATATTTAAAAAACTGCAAGTAACAAAACCTATAAATAATACGGTTTTGGTGTTTAATCCGAATAGTAATTTTATATTTACATAGTCACCAAATCTTTTAATTTGGCTTTTTTAAAACGACAAAATAAAAAGCTCGTGGCTTGTGTCGACACGAAAATCCACGGATTTTCTACCCCGTACTATTCATAGCTAAACGTTATGCACCAATTCAAAATCATAAAAAATGAAAGTTACAGCTGAAAAAAATGAAAAAGTTGCTAATATGATCTTTGCATCTATTTATCCCCTTTACTGGAATAGATTGGAAAAACATGGTAGGACAAAAGAAGAGTTCCATCAAGTAATAGAATGGTTTACTGGTTTTGACGAAAACAAATTACAAACACTTATCGAAGAGAAAGTAACGTTTAGAACGTTTTTTGAGAAAGCAAAAATACATCCCAATGCATACATGATAAAAGGAGTTGTTTGTGGTTATCGAATTGAAGAAATAGAGGATGAATTTGAATTATATAAACAATGCAGACGTATGGAAAAGCTGATTGATGAATTGGCAAGAGGTCGTAAAATGGAGAAAATTTTACGAGAAGAAAAGAAATAAAATTGGTGCTAACAACATGTATAACACATAGCTAGTAAGTAATTGATCAAAAGTAGTTTTGTATTTGTAAGCTACGCCAATTTTTAAATTATAGTTTATAATCGACTAAAAAACTTAAAACAAAAAATCCAAATATTGGCTTTTGTTTTAACACAAAATACTAATTTTATATGCGTAACGCATCATACATAAACGTTAGCATTCATTATGATAGATTTATCTCATACTGAGAATCAAATTCACAGTGTCACCAATTTTAAAGACCTTGTTTCCATGCCTTTTCATGGAGAAATTAATGCGAATTGTTGGACTCGTGAACTAATAGGTGATTTTTCTGAGATTGTACAGAAGGTAGAGCTAAAAGGTAATATAGCTGAACTTGAACAAGAGGAGCTTCGTGAACTAGAGTTGAGTGAACAGGGTAATCTAGCTCGTGAAATTCTTTTAAATGACTTGAAGGTGTTGAAAGCTCATGGCGCTTCTCCAATCCTTAATCTGATCAAGTGTTATGAGAGAGATTATGCCTACCCGTATTTTCCAACCGATGTTTATTCTTTTCATGTAGATCGTTCTCCCATACCAACCGATACCTTTTTATGCACTTACCACGGCGAGTCGAGTGAAATATTACCCAATTCACAAGCAAATCAAAAGGTATTGATTCCCGAAATACGTGATGAACTCAAAAAACTATATGGTGGAGCAGATGAAGGTTTTGAATCATTTTTAAGGGAATATTTCTTTGATCTGCACTATCAGGCAAAACGTCAAGCACTTCCTATCAACCTAGGTATCGGTAACTTATGGAGGTTAGCGGTTGATCATCCTGAAAGTCAAGTCCTTCCTTGTATTCACCGTGCACCTAAAGAAAAAATTAGACAGAACAGGTTGTTGTTGATCTGTTGAACATAAATCAATTAGGTATATCAGAGTTTCATTTTTTTTCTAATCCAACAAAAGACATATTGTCAATTCGTGCAAGATTAAATAGAAAAATTTAATGCGTATGGACGTGCTCTATACTAGAATTGAAAATATTTTTTTATGCTTAAAATTTTATTGTATTCATCTTTTCCTTATTCTATCTTTAAATATATTTTTATTAAATTGTAGTATTCAAATCTTTAATAAGAAAATACATATAAGATATAAGGCATGAAGTTAAAACGCTTATTTACGATCCTTTATATTTCCATTATAGTACTGTTAATTGCTTTAAGTGTATGTGTTGTTATTATGTATCAAACTAAAAACAAACTAATTCAAAGTAATGCTAGACACTTTAAATCATACAGTTTGGCTTTAGAATTACAACGAAGTTCAGATAACTTAACAAGGTTTTGCAGAACATATGTTATTACAAGAGACAGTATTTGGGAAAAAAAATATTGGAATGTACTTGATGTCAGAAACGGAATAATACCTGGCTCGGATGGTAGAACAATTTCCTTAAAAAATCGTTTAAAAGAATTAGGATTTACTCAAAAGGAACTTAATAAATTAAAAGAAGCAGAAGATAATTCAAATAGTTTAGTTTGGACAGAAAAAGTTGCTTTCAATGCTATGAAAGGACTTTTTGCAGATAAGAATAATCAATTCACTATTAAAAGTTCTCCAGATACAATTCTAGCTAGGTCAATTATGTTTGATGACACATATCATACATATAAAGAAAGTATTTCAACTCCCATCAAGGAGTTTAATAAAATCGTTAGACATAGGACCGAAAATAAAGTAAATAAATACATAAAATATAATAGAGCTCTTTTGTATGTTATCATATTACTTACATTTATTATTTTAACTTTTTCTATTATATCTTATTTAATTGTCAAAAATAAAATCATTAAACATTTAGAAGAATTAGGATTGGCAAAAAATATAGCTGAAAAAAGAAAAAATCAATTAATCAAAATAAATAAAACAAAAGAAAAATTTTATTCAATAATAGCACATGACCTAAGAAGCCCTTTCGTTGAAATAATGTCTAGTTCTAGAATATTGATTAAAAAAATTGATGAAATAGATACTCAAAAAGCTAAAAATTATGCCAATGCAATTCATTCATCAGCCAGCAATTCATTAAACTTACTAGATAATTTATTAAACTGGTCAATGTCTCAAACGGATCAGATAAGTTTCAATCCTAAAAAAATAAATTTATCAACCGTTATTGACTCTATTATCTCAAGAGCAAATTCGAGTTCAAAATTAAAAAATATTAGTTTAAAACACCATGTTCATAAAGACATTTATGTTTATGCCGATATTGAAATGCTAAAAACTGTTTTCAGAAACCTTATTTCTAATGCCATAAAGTTTACTAATAAATCAGGTCAAATTGAGGTTTACACCAATAAAATTGATGATAAAATTGATGATAAAATTGAAGTTACTGTTTCTGATAACGGTGTGGGTATTGATAAGATCACAAAAGAGAAAATATTTCAAATAGAATCTAATAAAGTGCATCAAGGTACTGAAAATGAAAAAGGATCAGGTTTAGGATTAATATTATGTAAAGAATTTATAGAAAAGCATAAAGGTATTATCTGGGTGGAGAGCGAAGTTGGAAAAGGAAGCCAATTTAAATTTACATTACCCATAAATAAATTCGAATAAATTTTCATTCTTTTAGAAATTAAAATATTGGTGGAAGCACCATATAAAATGAATACTTAGGTTTGGAAATTAATTTCCAAAGTAAATGTATCTTTACTCGAGGATTACCTTCCTAGAAATCTAGGGTGTCCGACTACGTCGAACGACACTTTATATAAACACCGGCACAAATTAGAAAAGAAATGGAAGAAAAAGAAAAACCAAGACTTTCAAGGCTGACTGCCATTATAACCCAATTACAATCTAAAAGGCTTATTACTGCAAGAGATCTTGCTGAAAAACATAATGTAAGTATAAGGACTATTTATAGAGACATCAACACACTCGAAAAATCAGGGATACCTATAATTACAGAAGAAGGTAAAGGATATTCACTAATGGAAGGTTACCACCTACCTCCAGTTATATTTACCGAAAATGAGGCCAACGCCTTAATTACTGCCGAGCAGTTAATTTTACGAAATAAAGACCAATCTTTTAGTGAAAATTATAGTGATGCCATCATAAAGATAAAGTCTGTTTTAAGGTATTCACAAAAAGGGAAGGCAGATTTATTAAGTAATAGAATCTATTTTAAAGAAAATGATAAAGATGAAAAATCGAGTAATTATTTAATGAAAATTCAATCAGCCATAACAAATTTTCATTTATTAGAAATAGAATACCTTTCGTTAGGAGACAAATTAACGAAACGACAAATAGAACCTTTCGCAGTATATAGTAATAAAGGAAATTGGCTTTTAATTGCATTTTGCAAATTAAGAAATGACTTTAGAGCATTTAGAATTGATTTAATCCAACAACTAACACCTCTAAACAAAAAATTTAGTCCTCATAATATGACTATAGAACAGTATTTTGAATTATATATAAAGAAATAAAACACCCCTGACATACCCTTGTCACACCCTCTTAGTATTTTTGCAATATTATTAATAAACACACAAAATGAGCAAATCAGAATTTAAACAAGTAATTAATGCTTCTAAAGAAAAAACTTGGGAAGTGTTATTCAATCAATACGGAACCGTCCATATACATAATCCAGGCATGCCTACTTCTAAATATATAGGTAATGCTACTAAAGGAGAACTAAATGCTTCGAGACATGTTACGTTTGATGATAAGTTATTTTTAGAAGAAACAATAACTGAAGCAAATGAGAACAATAGTTTTAAAGTTGAAGCTTATAACCATAACTTACCTTTACTAAAAGAAATGTCTGCTATCTATGAGTTAACTTCTATTGGGCAAGATAAAACTGAAATAAAAATGACTTCTTTTGCTACAACCTCTCCGGGTTTTATGATTTATTTAATGAGAGGACAATTGGGCAAAGGGCTAAAACAACATCTTTTTGGTTTAAAGTATTATATAGAAACGGGGGAAATAGTGAATAAGGATAATTATTCGGCCGTTTTTAAAAGCTATAAGTAATTTATTGAGTCATTATACTTATATAGATAATTGATGATTAGAGAAAATCTACCTACAACAATGTATATAAAACATAGGGCGTTTGGTATTTAAGATAAAAACAAAATGTTTATATTGCCTAAGTACAAACCTGAAACTTAAGAGTTAATCTACTGCCCTACGTTTTATATACCAACGTTAGCAGCAAGCTTAACAGTTTATAAATAGAAACTTACTATTTATAAATCAAACTTTCCCCCTATCCCTTTAAGTCATCAAAATAAAAAAGGAGAGCAATACACACTACTTATCACTAATGAAGTTAAAAGCTCTTATTTGTTATTCTCTTTGAGTTTGTTTATATCTTGCATCATTAATTGTATTTGAGTTTTCATTTCATCCAACTCTTTTTTCTGATTTTTAATATTTTCTTTTTGTTGATTGTTTATGATTGCTTGCTCTTTAATAGTTTGTTGTTGCTCTTGAATAGCATTGACTAGAGCAAAATCTAAAGCTCCATAGTCAACAGCTAGGTATTTTTCTTTTTTACCCATCGCATTTTCATAAACCCAATTTTTGACCATATAAGGAGCAATCTTTTGTAATTCTTGTGCAATGGTTCCAACACCTCTTTCATCTGTCGGTAGACCAGCTTTTCCATTATAATTAAACCAAACAGGGTTTATCTTTTGGATTAATTCTAAGCCTTCGTCAAAATTTGAAACATTAGTTTTTAAGCGTCTGTCAGAAGTAACAGTCCACACTGCGCTTGTTGGTTTAGCAGCACTATTGGTGCTTACATGTAGTTTATAGGCTGGAGTAGTTGTACCAATTCCTACATCCCCATTAGCATCAATTGTTATACGATCGCTTCCATCATCTCTAATCCTTAACCCCTGACTAGCATCTTGATAGAAATACCAATCGGCTGCTCCATTACTTAATTGCAATCCACTATTAAGATTTGTAGCTGTTGTTTTTAGTGTTAATACTGCATTTGGAGTAGTTGTCCCTATTCCTACATCTCCATCTGTAGCTACATAAATACCTTCATTCCCACCATCATTACTCAGCCAATTGCCATTCAGTTCAACATTATTAGTAGCAGTATGATTTCCAAGGTTATCACCTATTGCTGCCCCCCAACTTAGATTTCCAGCTCCATCTGTTGTCATTACTTGACTTGTTGTTCCATCTGTTGTTGGCAAGTTATAAGCATTATTGATATTTAAGGTTCCGTTAATACGCAAAAGATCATTATCAAACTCTCCATAGATAAGTGGTGTTGTAGTATTAGAATTATCTACATACAGGCGCTCACTTCCAGTTTCAGATTGTCCAGCTTGATAACCTATAAATACGCTTCCAGTTCCTAAACTAGTTTGTCCCGCTTGAAACCCCATTGCAACGTTATTTTCTCCTGTGCTATTGGAGTAAAGTGCACCAGATCCAATTGCAGTGTTATTATCCGCGGTGTTACTATATAGTGCTTGATAACCAATCGCAACAGTATAATCTTCACGATCACTACTGAACGCTGCTTGATGACCAATAGCAACATTATAAGATGCCATAAGGGCCTTTTTCCCAGCTTGATAACCAATGGCGACATTGGACCAGCCACCCCAAATATCTTTTAATGCTTCTATACCAATCGCAACATTCCGAGAACCATCTTCGTTATTATGCATACTTTGTTTTCCTATCGCAATATTACTTCCTTGCCAATAGTTATTAAATAAAGTTTGGTATCCTATTGCAATATTATCACTTGATGTAGAGTTATTGTTAAGCGCTTGATACCCCATTGCAACGTTATTCCCCCCTGTTCTATTGTCATAAAGTGCTCCATTACCTAAACCAATGTTATTACTTCCAGTCTCGTTATCATACAATGCCTGATAGCCCATTGCTAAGTTGTTATTTCCTGTATAATTAGTATATAGTGCTTCATAGCCAGTAGCTAAATTATTTGTTCCCGTAGTTGTTCTGTAACCTGCTCGATACCCCGTAAATATATTCTTATTATTACTTAAATCATCTGAAGCACCAGCATCTTCCCCAATAAATAACGAATTACCTGTATTATTCGCTTCTAATCTAGGACCTACCATGCTCCAATACTGTACTCCAGCTATATCAAACCTGATAATATCCTCATCAGCACTTTCTTCTACCTGAATTTTAGTATCACTATCTGTATCTTGTAATGCTGTTGAAGTAACTGGTGTTACCCAAGCAACATTACCAGAACCATCCGTAGTTAATACTTGACCTGAAGTTCCATCTATTATTGGAAATTGATAAGCACCTTTAATATCTAGTGTTCCGTTAATTCGTAACAATTCATTGTCAAACTCTCCATAAATTAACGGAAAAGAAGAAGGAGCCATATCTATAAAAAGTCTATTAGAAACATTTCCGCTACTATCACCCGCTCCATGGCCTATAAATATATTTCTATAACCGGTATTATTTCTTCCTGCCCACTGACCTATTCCTACATTAGTACTACCAACATTACCTTTTAATGCATCTGTACCAATTGCTACATTGTTATTTCCACTTATCAGTGAAGAAAGTGCATCCTCTCCTATGGCAACATTATTAGTACCTCCAATGCTAGAAACCAATACATTAGTTCCTATAGCTACATTATCAAACCCATCTGTATCGGCCGTAAAAGCATTTAAACCTAAAGCAACATTATTATATCCTCTTACATTATCTTTACCAGCATTAGTACCTACATATACACTATTTCTAGCTGTAAGATCGTCACTTAACCCTGCATTTTCACCAATAATAACAGACCCTCCTGTATTTACCGTTTCTAATCTACCGGCATTCATTCTGAAATACTCAGTACCTGCCATATAAAAACGAATGATATCCTCATCAGTACTTTCCTCAACCTGTATTTTAGTATCAGCATCTGCATCTTCCAAATAGGTTTTAACGACTCCACTTATATTTACCCATGTTATTGTTGGATTATTCCAATAATAAAACCCCGGAGTATAAGTGCCTACAGTTACAGTTAAATAAACTAACATTCCTTGTTGATCAATAGTTGGATTAACTGTAGGAAAAACATCTATTCTAGGTATTAACAATCCATCTGTATTGGACGGATTAGCGGAATCAGAAGTTGAAATGTCTAAACTAGATTTTGGACTTGTTGTTCCAATTCCAACTTGTGAATATGATAGACAAGTAAATAATAGTGTGAATAATAATATTTTACCTAACATAATATGGTTTAAATGTATAATATAAAAGTTTGCAATATTAACCTTTTAGATTGTTTTAGATAAATAATAAATGGACAAAAACCGAACAATTGATTTTATATATTAATTATAAGCGCTCATATTAAATAGCGTAAAAAATAGAGGTGTAAAATAAAAAAAAAGACACCGTGAGAAATAGTCTTGCTCTCACGGTGTTAAAAAACCATCACTAAAATAACATCCATATATAATACAGATTTTGGTGTTCAAAACTAATGCTTGAGTATATTTACTTTTATTACCAAATCTTTTAATTTACTTACCTCCTTTTTATTTAGTTCAGAGGAGTTAGTGATTTTAAAATTTTGCTTTAGAAGAGAAAAAATAAAACAAAATAAAGAGTTTTGGCCCATTAGGTAAACGAAAGTTCAGTACTTTTAATCCCTGTACTATTCATAACCAAACGTTTTGCAAAAAAATATAAATTTCTCTCGTTAAATTGTATAAAATTAATGAAAGTTATAATCACAATTTTACTATTAGGGCCAGCATCAATTGTATCTAATAAGTTTTATCTTATAGAGGAGAGTCAAGATGAAGTTAAATAAAGAAGAAGTGGAAAATGTAGAAGACAAACAGGATAGCTGGACAACATGTCTAGAATGCCATGGACGTGGGAAAAAAAGCCGAAGGCTCAGAAAGAAAGTACGACTCCGCTATCAGAAATCATTAGATCAATTTGAAAAAACAAAGAGCGAAGGAACTGCTCCTGCTCGTCCTAAGCGACACTTATACTCATGCTTAAACTGCTGCGGATCCGGATTGCTTCCTTCTGATAGCCATCCTATAATAGATAAAGAAAACTACCCACACGTTGCTATTATTGGCGCTGGTATAGGAGGAGTAGCACTGGCTGTGGCTTGCTTACACCGCGGGATCCCTTTTACCCTTTATGAACGCGATAGCTGCTTCGATGCTCGATCTCAGGGCTATGGGCTAACTTTGCAACAAGCTAGTAAAGCAATTAAGGGATTCGGTATTTTCTCGTTAGAAGAAGGGGTGATTTCAACAAGACATGTGGTTCATACTACAGAAGGAAAAATAATCGGGGAATGGGGAATGAGAAAATGGACACAGTCAGATACAAAAACATCTCCAAAACGGACCAATGTGCATATAGCACGGCAGTCTTTACGCTTAGCTCTCCTTGAACAACTAGGGGGACACGATGCGGTTCAATGGAACCACCAGTTAGTAGATTTTAAAGAATGTGAGGGTGAAGGTGTTGATCTGACATTTCAAGTAAACGGAGAGATGAAGAGTGCCAAGGCAGATCTTGTAGTAGGTGCAGATGGTATTCGAAGTTCGGTACGTGGTTTGCTCATTGGTGAGGATTATACACCTTTACGCTACCTAGGATGTATTGTGATATTAGGTATTTGTCCTTTAGAATCTCTCGATGGTCTTAATAACTCTTTGCTGGACTCTGCCACGGTATTTCAAACCGCAAATGGTAATGAACGAATTTATATTATGCCTTATACATCAGACTCTGTGATGTGGCAACTTAGCTTTCCAATGTCAGAAAAAGAGGCTAAGGCGTTAAGTGTTCAAGGAGCCAAAGCACTCAAGGAAGAAGCGTGTCGTAGAACTCAATGGCACGATCCTATTCCTCAGATTTTAGCGGCGACCTTGGAAGCTCAAGTTTCTGGATACCCCGTGTATGATCGTGAATTACTCAAGTCAGAATTGTTAGAGAAAGGAAAGCAAATGACTCTGATCGGTGATGCAGCTCACCCTATGAGTCCATTCAAAGGACAAGGAGCGAATCAAGCACTACTTGATGCGCTGGCGCTTGCCCGGGCGATTTCAAGAGGATGTAGACCCTTATCTCAATGGAGAGAAACTGGAATAAGGAAAAGTGTATTAACTGAGTTTGAATCAGAAATGTTAGAACGCAGTGCTTCCAAAGTAAAAGATTCTGCCGAGGCTGCACAGTTCCTACATTCCGAAATTGTACTCCATGAGGGTGATGAACCGAGAGGACGGTGTTTAAAGAGAAAAGGTGACTACAATGGTTATAATTAATTCAGGTTTTAATGCTTAGTCCTAAAGCTTGTGTATATTTACATACAATGTCAAGTTTTTTTAATTTACTCAACTATTTTTATTTAATCTAGAGGTGTTTGTAATTTGAAAATTGGCTTGTCATAGAACGAAAAATTTAAAAACAAAACTTATAACTTAAGTAACCACTTCTCTACTCCGCTCTATTCATAGGCCAAACGTTGTAGGTAATCAAAAATCAGAATATTAATTAAATAATTATTTTCTAGCTTTAACCTGAACAATGCTATTTAACTCTCTTGACTTTGCAATTTTTATTCCAATAGTTTTTTTACTCTATTGGTTTGTTGCAAATAAGAATCTTAAACTTCAGAATTTTCTAATTGTTATTGCCAGTTATGTTTTTTATGGCTGGTGGGATTGGCATTTTCTATCATTGATAATTTTCAGTACCCTAGTCGACTATTCCATTGGTGTTTTCTTATCAAAAGAAGAGAATAAACTTAAAAGAAAACTGCTACTATGGACAAGTATTTCTGTTAATTTAGGTTTTCTCGGCTTCTTTAAGTACTACAGTTTCTTTCTTGATAATTTCATTTCAGCCTTTTCAATTTTTGGGATGAAAATCAATTCAAATTCCCTAAACATTATTCTACCAGTGGGAATTAGTTTTTATACCTTTCAAACATTGAGCTATACAATAGATGTTTATAAAAGAAAACTTGAGCCAACTAAGGATATTGTTGCATTTTCTGCATTTGTATGTTTCTTTCCTCAATTGGTAGCTGGTCCAATAGAAAGAGCAACAGATTTTTTACCTCAGTTTTACAAAAAACGAAAGTTTGACTATTCTAAAGCGGTTGACGGCATGCGGCAAATACTTTGGGGATTATTAAAAAAAATCGTTATTGCTGATAATTGTGCACAATATGCCAACGAAATATTCAATAATTCAGCTGAGTATGGCGGGAGCACGTTAGTTTTGGGAACTCTTTTTTTTACGTTCCAAATTTATGGGGACTTCTCAGGTTACTCAGACATAGCAATTGGAACTTCTAGACTTTTCGGATTTAACCTAAAACAAAATTTTACTTTTCCATATTTTTCAAGAGACATTGCCGAATTTTGGAGACGTTGGCATATCTCATTATCTACATGGTTTAGGGATTATTTATATATTCCATTAGGAGGTAGTCGTGGAGGAACATGGATGAAAGTTAGAAATACTTTAATCATATTCATTGTTAGTGGGTTTTGGCATGGAGCAAACTGGACTTTTATTGTTTGGGGAGCCTTAAATGCTATTTATTTTCTTCCTCTTCTATTGACAAATAACAACAGAAGTAACTTGAAGATCGTTGCTCAAGGAAAATATTTACCAACTATAAGAGAGTTATTACAAATACTATTGACATTTGGACTAACTGTATTTGCATGGATATTTTTTAGGTCAGAAAATATTGGACATGCAATAAGCTACATTTCTGAAATATTTTCAAGTTCCTTATTTACATTGCCTGAAATTATCCCTAAAACGACAATTATATTAATAATATTTTTTATCCTTATTGAATGGTTTGGGAGAGAGGGAAAATATGCAATAGAAGGTATTAAACAAACTAATAACTCAATAATCCGCCTTGGTATATATATACTAATTGCATTTTCTATTTTCATTTTTGGGAACTTTGATGAAACTGAATTTATTTATTTTGCATTTTAATATGAGAAAATTTCTCCTAAAAACAGTTCTAACTTCATTTATAATTATACTATTAACAATACTTACATTGTTAGCATCATCCGTTGTTGTAAAAAGTAAAGGATTCAATAATTATACAAGTGAAAGTAATCTTCTATTCTTACAAGAAAACTCCAATTATGATGTTTTGTTTATGGGGATATCTCATGCTAGGAATTTTTCAAGACATAAAAATCATTTACGAATAGAAAAGATACTAGACAAAAGAATTGTAAACATTGGCCAAGGAGGAGGATCCTGTGGCGTAAATGAGCAACATTTTTATCTTGATTATTTTTTATATAAAAAAAATAGCACCTCAAAAATTGTTTATGTGTTAAGTCCTCCACTGCTTTTTTCTCAAACTTTACCAATAGCATCAAACACATTTAATAATGAAACTTTTGAACTCCCCTTCCTTTGGAGATATTTAGGATTTAAAAGTGAAAATAAAAGTGCCCGTGTTATGTCATATCTTCAAACAAAGTTTCATAGGAATTGGTTATTTAAAAAACCTAACACTTTAGAAAGCAGAGATGATTTTCTTGAAGCATTAGATAGAAAAGCGGTGAAAAAAGGGCAAAATTTAGCTTACGATGGAGAGAATTTATATTTAAATCGGTTTAAAAAGAGTACTGAAGTAGTAGAGCAAACAATAAAACTTGCAAAAGATGCCAAAATTGAAATCATATTGCTAATTCCACCAGCTTTATTCGGGAAATGGAGGGGCCATCAAGAAACATTCAATTTTATGCAAAGTATGGCGCAAAAATATAATGTAAAAACTATTGATTGTTCCGAATCTGTTTTAGATCCTATTTTATACTACGATAGCCATCACCTAAACACAAAAGGAGTTGTTTATTTTACAAATAAATATTTAAAACCAATCATAAAATAATTGCAAGAAAGCATTAAATGAGTATAACAATATGTATAAAACATAGCTAATATTTTATATTTCAAAATTTTAATTCTTAGTTTATTAAGCTCTACTAATTATAAAATTTGAGGTTTAAACTGAAAAACAAAAGCAAAATATTTATATTTGACTAAGTATAAAGATGGAAATTATGGAAGAAAATAAAATGCAAAATTATATTAAAGATGTATTAGAAAATATGCCATCTGACTGGTTGAATCTAACAACCCATCGATTAGATATTTATGATGAAAAATTGGCGAAAATTCAATTCTTAGAACAGTTTGAAGTCTTATTTAAAAACAATAATTATGAATCATCAGCACTGAGTGAATTACCCACTGCTTTCGACTATATTCGATTAGGTCATCCATTATCTTCTATACTAGAATGGGGAATTGCCAACTTAAATAATCTTGATCCTGAAAATGTAATCAGTTTTTCTTCAAAGACGGTTCCTGTTTTAGCAATTCTTAGAAAGAATTTATTAGATAATAAAAAAACCCAGATTATTTATACAGGTGAATTACCAGATTGTTTTGATGCCGATGTACTCAAAAATATTTACAATTATAATTTTGAATTAAAGCAGGTTGAAAAATCTTCAGCTATTCCTACATTTAGCGGGAGTACAATTTTTATATCAGAACAAAATGATATTTGTAATTTCAATCTTACTACAAATATCGATTTCGCTATCAATGTTCATTCTCACATGGGAAGTGTATTATTAGTTAATGGTGAACAAAATGAAAATTATATCTCAGAAATTCAACATGTTAGAAGAAGAGAGACTATTGCAATGACACCTGCCAATTGTCTTACTGCCTTACAGTTTCTAATAGAGAAGTCTTCTTTTGATAATGCCAAAGGTAATGTCGATATAAACAAAACGCTAGTCTTAGACTCAATTAAAGCTATTACCGGTGCACATACAAAAGCACTAGTTGCTTCAAGTGGACTATCTATTCAATATGCAATTTTAATGGGATTAATTCACGATGCGCTAGAAAAACATAAAGGAAAAGCTATCAAAATTGTTGTGCCTCCAAATTGTTATGGTGGAACAAATGACCAAGCAAGACGAGTTGCTGCTTGTATTGATAATGTTGAAGTGATGGATTTACCAGTAGATGGTGACAACGATATGGTTCAAAGTATTGATATCGTTTTAAATAAAATTGCTCAAGAAGATGCTATCCCTTACATCATCGCTGAGATTCCAACAAACCCTAGAGTAGAAGTTCCAAACCTTATTCAGTTAAGAGATGTATTAAGTCAAAAGCGTACAACTACAACTGGTGAAGTTGCTATCGATCCAGTTTTTATTTTAGATCAAACATTTTGTCCTAATGTTCACTTTTTAGGTGATGATGAAATACTATCAGCGGTAAAAACTATTTCATTTGCTAGTGGATCGAAATTTCCTAGTGGCGGAAAATGTACTGCTGGATACTGTGTAGGAAATAAAAAGACAAGTACTTTAATGGGGAAAATAGAATTGCATCTTACACTTTGTGATAATGAGGCCACAGATCTTCAATATGAAATATTAGCAAAGCAAATCCCTTCAATGAATGAAAGAATTCATGCTGCTTATAAGAACACACGTGAATTTGTAAACTTCATCAACGATGTTTTACCAACTGCTAAAATCAATTTTGTGTCGGAAGAGTTGGCACAACAAGGCTTTACCCCTTCTGTGTTTTCATTAGATCTTCCTACCAAAGGTAATACCGATGAAGAAAGAGAAACCTATAAAAGAGCGTTAAATTTGAAATTGATTAATTTAATGATTACTGAAATTCCCCATGAGAGCAAGTATTGTGTTAGCTATGGTCAGTTAAAAGGATGTTATTGGACAATACCTGCAACATCTACTCAAGGGACTACTAAAGAAGGAGACAAAGATTATATTGCTCGTGTAGCACTTTCTCCTAATATGGATCTTGAACTTCATAAAAAGGTTTTTTTAGATTTTGTTGAAAATATTTAAAACTGTTTAGGAGCGGTAAAAGCCTCCTGTTTTTGAATTGTTTTTTAGAATTACTACAACTTATATTGTATCAAAAATTTATCATAGATTAATGAAGCTTTTAAAATTGTAATATTATTTTACCCTTTACTTTTGGAGAAAAGTTAGAAAGTAATTTCTAAAGTCAAAAACATCATTAATAATACTTCGTTAATAAATGTTTAACTCAAAGGTTTCTCTTTATTTTCAAAGAACGTATAATTTTAAATTTAATTTAAAATTATACAGATGCGGCTATGTGCCAAACCTGTAATGTTGTATCTTTTGCAGGCTACGTTACATTCACAAATAATCGTTAAAAAAACAAAGTAAATGACTGATATAGAAATTGCACAGAAAGTTACCGCTAAGCATATTCGAGAAATAGCGAAGAAGTTACATATTCAAGAAGATAACTTAGAATATTATGGTAATGAAAAGGCTAAACTACCGTTGAATTTAATAGTTGAAAAGAGTGTCGGCAAAGGTAACCTTATCTTAGTTACGGCTATAACACCAACTCCTGCCGGTGAAGGGAAAACAACTACCTCTATTGGCTTAAGCGATGGACTGAATCATATTGGTAAAAAATCCGTAGTTGTATTAAGAGAACCTAGTTTAGGTCCAGTTTTCGGAATGAAAGGAGGCGCTGCAGGTGGAGGATGGAGCCAAGTAATCCCTATGGTTGATATTAACCTACACTTTACTGGTGACTTTCATGCCATTGCTATGGCAAACAATTTGCTTGCAGCACTAATTGATAACAATATACAAAGTAAGAGGAAGAGTTTAGGTATTGACCCAAGTACTGTTATCTGGAAGCGTTGTTTGGACATGAATGATCGTGCCTTACGAAACATTGTTACTGCCTTAGGAGGTAAAGCAGGTGGAGTTCCTAGGGAGACAGGTTTTAACATTACAGCTGCGTCCGAAATTATGGCTATTTTATGTTTGTGTAAAAACATAGAAAACTTACATGAGATGTGTGGGAATATATACATAGGGGATACTTTTGAAGGAAAACCTGTATATGCAAGGGAACTTAATTCATCTGGCGCCCTAACTGTTTTATTAAAAGATGCAATTAAACCAAACTTAGTTCAAACACTTGAAGGAAACCCAGCAATTATCCATGGAGGGCCTTTTGCAAATATTGCTCAGGGAACCAATTCTATTATCGCTACAAAAATGGGGTTAAGCTTAAGTGAATATGTAGTAACTGAAGCTGGTTTTGCCGCTGACTTAGGTGCTGAAAAATTCTTGAATATAAAATGTAGAAAAGCTAATTTATCGCCCAAAGCTGTCGTTGTCGTAGCAACTATTCGAGCACTTAAATATCATGGAGGAAAACCACTTAATAGCTTAACCGAAGAAGATTTAGATGCATTAGAGAAAGGAATTCCAAACTTAGAAAAGCATATTGAAAGTATTAAAAGTTTTGGATTACCAGTAGTTGTCTCTATAAATGCTTTTAATAGCGATACTGAGGCAGAAAAAGCTCTAATTTACGCACATTGTGAAAAGTTAGAGGTACCTGTAGCACTGAGTTATGGTTGGGCTGATGGTGGAAAAGGTTGTGTTGAATTAGCTGAAAAAGTAGTAACTGCTGTACAAACTTGTAACAAAAAGTTTAAACCTACTTATGATTTAGATGACTCACCATTAACAAAAATAGAAAAGATTTGTAGAAAGATATATGGAGCGAATAATGTAATACTCACTGCTAAAGCTAAAAGACAGTTAAAGCGATTTGAAGATTTAGGCTACGGCAGTCTACCAATTTGTATGGCAAAAACACAAAAAAGCTTAAGTGACAATGAGAAACTCATAGGTCGTCCTGAAAATTTTGACATACACATTCGTGAGTTTGAGATTGCTACGGGTGCAGGTTTCATTATTCCAATTGCTGGTAATATGCTTAGGATGCCTGGTTTGCCATTAAACCCTTCTGCTGAGAATATTAAAATAGATAGCGATGGAACAATCTCAGGGTTGTTTTGATTCACTCAGAATCTTAAAAATCAATTAAATGAACTTAAAAAATAGACAAGGTGACATACTTGAATCTTTAAAAGGTTCCTATTAAACGCACCTAAGCCACATTTAAACAATGCTGTCAATAATCCATGAATAGTTTTTCTAAAAAAACCAAATTCAACCTAACCATTACATACACATTATGCTCCCCTCCTTTTCTCGGGTTTTATAATAACTAATTATTAGTCCCTTCCCTTTTAATCGATAGGACTAATGAACTTTTTAGAAGTGTTATTAGCGTTATAAAGAGTGCTTATATTCAAAAGTAAATGTATATTTACTCGTGGTTTTTCTGCAGGATATAGTCTGTCGGTGCTTTACATAAACCTTAACACCAATTGAAGATATTCTTTAAAATGGTAACTTATAAAAGTGTTGTTTAAACTCATAAAACATGAATGATTCATTAAATATTTGTTTGTCTTGCGGATTCTGCTGTGATGGTACCTTGATTGGCTATGTGCAACTCGACAGTGAAGAATTACCTGTATTAAAAGAATTAATGGAAATAGAGGACACAAATAATAAAGGTTTTTTTCTTCAACCTTGTAAGAGCTATTGTGATGGTTGTAATATTTATTCCCAAAGACCCAAACAATGTGACAATTTTAATTGTGGCTTTTTAAAATCCTTCCAGCAAAAGGAATTGGGTTTTGATTCGGCTATTGAAATAATAAATGTTGTTAAACAAAAAAAGATTGCAATAGAAAAAAAGCTTCGTATACTAGATTTTCAACTGCATTCCCAATCATTTCATTTTAAAATGGTCGAATTGAAAAAGTTGTTGCAGAAAAAAAAATCTGAATCATCCTTAACACAAAATCATCTAGAACTAATAACAGACCTTGAACAACTCGATAGACTACTCTCACAAAAATTTGGGATCTCTTTATATTAAAAGCTTGAGTATATTTTGATTATCGTCAAATCTTTTAATTTACTCAACTCCTACTTTATTTAATTTAGTAGTGTTCATGATTTAAAAATTGGTCTTAATTAATCAACAAACTAAAAAATTCATAGGTAAACATTGTTAACAATATTAAAAATCTTCGTTACTTAATAAATATGACTAAGAAACAAATATTCATAATTGTATTAATTATTGGATCAATATCCTCTCTATTCTTTGTACCATGGATTTTGGTAAAAGCGTGGATATTACCTTTACCAAATACAGTTCAAGAGCAAACAAATGAAGCCATTAATCACGGATTTGACGGAATTATTGTCTATGTGGACGAAGCTGGAAAATCACCTAAAAGTTATGTAGCCGGCTGGCATGATAGAAAAAATAAGATGCCTGCCAATCCAAAAGCATTATTTAAACTTGCCAGTATTAGCAAACTATATACAGCCGTTGCTATCACTAAACTGGTTGGTGATGGACGTTTGTCTTTGGATAAAACACTTGTGGATTATTTACCAGAGCTAAAGGGAAGTATTGAAAATTCGGAAAAAATCACATTAAGAATGATGGTGCAGCATCGTAGTGGTATCCCTAATTATACAGATTCTCATAATTATTGGGCAACACCTAAAGAAAGTAATAAAGAAAAACTTGAATTAGTTCTCAATAAACCAGCTAATTTTGAACAAGATAAAGACTACGAATATTGTAATACAAATTATTTACTGCTTTCCGAAATAATGGATAAAGTACTTGGATATAGCTATTTTCAATACATTCAAGAAGAAATTTTAAATCCACTTAATCTGGATAATACTTTTGCTTCTCTTAATGACGTTAATATAGACGATGTAATGAGTGGCTACCATGTTGGACATCCTTTAGATTTAAAGACTGACAAGCAAGGAATGTTGGCATCAGCGGAAGATGTAGCCGTATTTTTGAGAGCACTTAATGACGGTTCATTGTTTGATCATGGAGAACAGGAAATCTATTCATCAATTTACGAGTATGAACATAAAGGCTGGGTTCCTGGCTATCAGAGTATCGCAAAATACCACAAAAACATAGATATGGTCATTATTCAATTTACAAATACAACTGACCCTAAATTGTACAATTGGAATTTAGCAGATATTATATATGGACGTATATTGAAAATAGTTAGAAATACATCCACCACAACAACACCTATAAACAAAACAGATTCTGGGGTTTAATCCCTAGCGTAAGTGTATATTTACATTATCGCCAAATCTTTTAATTTCGCTTTTTTAAAACGACAAACTAAAAACAAAACAAAAAGCTCATGGCTTGTGTCGACACGAAAATCTATGGATTTTTACACACTAAGTTTAATATACAAACCATTAACTGTAATTAAAAAATATGAATTGGAATAAAGTAGATAAAGCTTGGAATGAGTTTTCTAAATTAAACAAGATAGATTTAAAATATAAAGAACGTAAACTACTTGACGTAGTTCAATCCAATTATTTAATAAATTATACAAATGAAGTAGCCACTTTTAGTTTTATTGGAATATTATCGAAATCAACGGAAGGTAATAATACTGATAAAACATCTATAATAGTAGAATATAAAAATGGGCTAGATATAAATAATTTTGACCTTAAAAACACTAATAAAATTAAGAGTCTATTTTCTAAAGATAAAGCAACTGATTTTGAAAAACGTCTTTTAAAAAAACTTAAATTATTTAAAGGCAATAACATTACTTTGAAAGATAATTTTATTAGAATTGATACTGATCATATCTTTTCTACTATAAAAGATTTTGAACATGTAACGGATTTGGTATCAAAATTAAAAACTGAAGGTAACAACATATAAAACACCTTTAATGTTGTGTTTTACTATTTCAAAGGAAACATATATTTATTCAAGGTTTTCTTGATCTTAAATCTAGTCAATCGACACTTTATATAAACTATATAGCTAATTAAAAAATGGGAAAAAAACTAAATTATATTACTTCAGAATTAAAGGATTTTATAAAAAATCAAAAAATATTTTTTGTTGGAACAGCTGCTGAGGAAGGAAGAGTTAATGTTTCTCCAAAAGGAATTGATACCTTTAGAGTATTAGGAGATAATAAAATTATTTGGTTAAATTTAACTGGTAGTGGTAATGAAACTGCCGCTCACTTATTAAAAAACGACAGGATGACTATTTTATTTTGCGCCTTTGAAGGAAAGCCATTGATACTGAGACTTTATGGTACAGCAAATATTTATCACCCCAGAGATCAAGAATTTGATAAGTATTTAAATTTATTCCCAACTACAGCTGGCTCTAGACAAATAATAGAATTAAATATTGATTTGGTTCAAACATCATGTGGATATTCTGTTCCTTTTATGGATTTTAAAGAAGAGAGAACAACCTTAAATATATGGGCAGAAAAACAAGGGAATGATAAAATTGAAAAATACTGGGCTGAAAAGAATACCCAGAGTATTGATGGTTTTGAAACAAAGATTTTAAGTACATGAAAGAGCTAGATACAACAATACACTTAAATCATACTGATTTAATTATTAATTAAAAGTAAATACATTTTGACAAGCATCAATTTTTAAATCAGTTTTCCTTAACTACAGATTCACATAGTGCCAAAGTTTCTTTCACATCATTTAAAGTAGTCCTTGGGTTAATTAAACACATACGTAATACTACTTGCTTCTGTAATACAGTGGTTACTAATAATGCTTCCCTAGACTCAACCACTTGTTTAGATATAAACTGATTTATAGCATCTAATTCTTTTTCAGTGTATTTGTTTCCAATGGGATTATATCTAAAATTAATCACTGCCAAAGTCGCTGATGAAATTACTTCCCAATTAAAGCTTTTACGTAACATATCCTCCACTTGATCTGCTAAATCAATATTGTAGCTTACTGCTTTTTTAAAGGCTTTTAATCCAAACGTTTTAACCGACATATAAAACTTTAATGCTCTAAAACGTCTAGTTAATTGTATTCCATGATCATAAAAATTAATTTCTGAAGCATTTCCTTCAATGTCTCTTAAATACTCAGGTTTCTCACTAAAGGTATCACTCAACCAATTGTGATTTCTCACTAACAAACATCCCATTTCATAAGGTTGATACATCCATTTATGAGGATCAATGGTTAAAGAATCAGCTTTTTCAATTCCTTTTAATAACTGACTTCCTTTTTTTGATAGAATTGCTGCAGCTCCATAAGCTCCATCAATATGAAACCATAATTTTTCGTTTTTACAAATGGCAGCAATTTCATTTAACGGATCTACTGTACCAGTATTCGTTGTACCTGCCGAAGCTATAATACAAAACGGTTGGAAACCCTCTAATCGGTCCTTAGCGATGGCATTTTTCAGTTTACTAATAGCCATTTTATATTCTATATCGGTAGGTATAATACGTACTTGTTCCTTTCTAAACCCTAACACTCTAATAGCCTTAATATTAGATGAGTGTGCCTGATCTGACATATAAATAATGGCTTTAGAAAAATCATCACCACAACGTTGTCTTCTAGCTGTTACTAGTGCTGTTAAATTAGCCATAGAACCTCCACTAGTAAATAATCCTCCTCCTTTTTTAGCAGGAAACTTAAACAGTTTCAATAACCAATTCATGGTTACTATTTCCAATTCTGCTGCTGCTGGTGATGCAGCCCAACCACCAGAAAATATATTAAATCCAGTAGCTAATGTATCAGCCATAACACTTACGTAATTACTTGGTCCTGGAACAAATGAATATGACTTTGGATGGGATACAATATTACTGTTCGGCAACACTTTATCAATAACAAAATCCAACACTTCTTTTGCATCACTAGGTTCTTCAGGAGCACTTTCCAAAAACAAATCATCCATTTCCTTTCGGGAAGCAATAGCTACAGGTTTTTTTTCGTTTTGTGTATCAAAGTGTTCTACAATAGTATCAATTATTTGATAACCTATTTTTTTCATTTCGCCCTTATTCAACTCTAATTTATGCGCGTTTTTCATAACAAGTACTTTTATTGGTACTAGTACAAAAATACAGCTATTAAAACAATATGAACTGATAATTGTCAGTAGCGTATCAATATTATACAAAAACTTCTATAAGCTGATGAATATCATATTTTCTACAATAGTTAATGGCTAAATTTACATATTTAAAATTCTGATTAATGCAATCACTTATTCAAAAATATAATATTCCAGGGCCACGTTATACGAGTTACCCAACAGTGCCCTATTGGAACAAAGAAGGAATTTCAAAGGATTCTTGGATTGAAACATTTCAACGGTCTTTTTCTGAAAGTAATCAAGAAGAAGGGATAAGTTTGTATATACATCTTCCTTTTTGTGAAAGTCTGTGTACTTTTTGTGCATGTCATAAACACATTACTAAACGTCATGAAGTTGAAGATGATTATATCGATACGCTAATTAAAGAATGGCAATTATACTTAAATCTTTTATTAGAACGACCTATCATAAAAGAAATACATTTAGGTGGCGGTACACCTACCTTCTTTTCAAGTAAAAATTTAAACCGACTAATTGAAGGGCTATTTAAAAAAGCAGAAAGACATCCTGATTATGAGTTTAGTTTTGAAGGACACCCGAACAACACAACAAAGGAACAACTTGAAACTTTATATAATTTAGGGTTTACAAGAGTAAGTTTTGGTGTACAGGATTATGATGAAACCGTACAAAAGGCCATTCATAGAATTCAACCTTTTGAAAATGTGCAACAAGTAACACAATGGGCGCGTGAAATAGGTTATACTTCTATAAGTCACGATTTAATTTTCGGTTTACCATTTCAGACGTTAGATAAAGTAAAACATACTATTTCTAAAACAAAAGAATTGCTTCCCGACAGGATTGCTTTTTATAGTTATGCCCATGTACCTTGGATAAAAGGTGTAGGCCAACGAGGGTTTAATGAAACAGATTTGCCTAAGGATTCTGAAAAAAGAGAATTATACGAAAAAGGAAAGTTATGGTTACAGGAAGCTGGCTATATCGAAATTGGAATGGACCATTTTGCATTAGCAACCGATAGTTTGTATACGGCAACAAAAACCAAAACGTTACACCGTAATTTTATGGGTTACACTGCTAATAAAACTCAACTTATGATTGGTTTAGGCATGTCGGCTATTAGTGATACATGGTATGCTTTTGCTCAAAACGCAAAAACCGTTAAAGAATACCAACAGCAAGTAAATAATAGAGAAATACCAATTTTTAGAGGGCATTTATTGAGTAAAGAAGATTTAATTATACGAAAACACATTTTAAATATTATGTGTCATTTTGAAACTTCTTGGAATGACAAAGCTATGCAGTTTGAAAATATGGATACATATTTAAAATTATTATCCGAATTAGAAAACGATGGTTTAGTTGTAATAAATAAACAATCCCTTTCTGTTCCAGATGAAGCCAGAGCATATGTAAGGAATATTTGCATGGCGTTTGATGCTCATTTGCAACGCAATAAGCCAACAACAAAGTTATTTTCCATGACCATATAAGTTTTTACAAATATAAACACACAAAAAAGTCCTATTGGTTTAACTACATCAATAGGACTTTTTCACAACTACAAACTTAACTACTCACTACAGGCACATGTAGGGCAATTATCTTTACATATTTTTAATGGAATATTACTTTTTACAATTTCAGTAAACCCTCCATTTATATTTACAAGGTTTTTAAAACCTAATCTATTTAAAATCGAAATAGCAATTACTGATCTATATCCACCTGCACAATACACATATTGTTCTTTGTTTTTATCTTGCTCGTTAGCGGATATATAAACTTCGTCTAGAGGTAAATTTTCAGCATTTTTAATGCTATTTTCATTGAACTCCCCTATTCCTCTAACGTCCAAAAAGGAAAGGTTATCAATGAGCATTTCAATATCATCAGCCTCTAAGGATATAATTTCATTAATTTTTAAATCTCTTTTTTCCCAAGCTTCAACACCTCCTTCAATATATCCTAATACATTATCATATCCAATTCTGGATAAACGAGTTACTGCTTCTTCTTCTCTGCCCTCTGGAGCAATCAAAATAATTGGCTGGTTAATATTTTCTACTAAAACACCTACCCAAGGAGCAAAAGTTCCATCTAAACCAATAAAAATTGAATTAGCAATATGTTTTTCTGTAAATTCCTTAGGGCTTCTTACATCTAAAAACAGTACATCTTCTATAGCTAAATAATGTTGATATTGATCTGCCGTTATAGCTGTTAACCCTTTAGTTAAGATATCACTTATTGAAGTATTAATGCTTTTATTTAACAAGGCATTTTTAGGAAAATACTGTGGAGGAACTGTTAACCCATCTAATACTTGTTTTACAAATTCTTCCTTAGATAACTCTGGGTTAAGAGCATAATTTACTTTCTTCTGGTTTCCTAAAGTATCAAAGGTTTTACTACTCATGTTTTTACCACATGCAGATCCTTTACCATGATTAGGGTATATAATAATATCGTTAGGCAATCTCATAATAATATCTCGCAATGAATTATATAATTTTACCGCTAAATCTTCTTTTGTAATTGAAGAAGAAACTGCCAAATCTGGTCTTCCTACATCTCCAATAAATAATGCATCACCAGAAAACAAACAATGTTCTTTTCCTAATTCATCAAATAATAAAAATGAAGAAGATTCCAATGTATGTCCAGGTGTATGTAATAACTTTATGGTAACATTACCTAATTTAAATATTTCATTGTCCTTACCTTCATGGAAGTCAAAATCTGCAGTTGCAGTTGGTCCATAAATAATTGTAGCACCTGTTTCCTTAGCCAAATCTACATGACCAGAAACAAAATCAGCATGAAAATGAGTTAAGAATATATACTTTATAGTAGCTTTATCCTTCTTTGCCATTGCTAAATAAGGTGCTATTTCTCGCAAGGGATCTACAATTGCAACCTCATTTTTTGAAGCAATATAATAAGTAGCTTCTGCTAAACATTTGGTATATAATTGTTCTACTTTCATAGTTGATGTTTTATACCCCAAATATAATTTTAAGCTACATTAACATCTATGATATTTATCAGCTCACATTTGAAGCAATAATATATTTTTGAATAAAACAGATTTTAATCCCCTAAATTTAAAGTCTTATAAAATCCTTATCAAAATATCACCTACACTATAGGCTACTATTGCGGCAATGCTACCCAATAACAAAGTTTCAATTACTCCTTTTAAAGGGTTACTTTTATTTACATATGTTTTTAACAAGCCAATTACTAAAAAACCTAAAACAGTTAAACATGAGGAAATGAAAAATAAATTATAGGATATTGGACACATATAATCTATAATATAGATAAGTATAGGAATAATTCCAATTGAAACGAAGGACAAATAAGTTGTTGCTCCAACCCAAAAGGGGTTTTTTATACTATTATTACTACTATTTAAATTAGTATTGTTATTCGTTTTTGTAGATAAATAGGCTCCTACAGACATAGCAAAGCCATCTGCCAACAGATTAGCTAGTCCAAGCACAATTATTATAGAACTATCCAAATTAGCGCCAACAGAACCTGCAACAACTGCAAAGGTAGTTATACAACCATCAAACCCACCATATACAAATTCTCCAAGATAGGTTTTAAAATAGTATAATAATGTGTGTTTTTTATCAGATTCCTCCATTCATTACTAGTATACGTTATAATTTTTGATTCATGTTTTTTTCTAATAAATAGTAATCCACAATATATTCCTTTAATTGCTCTTTTGTAGTTTCAATATAATAGGTTCCTGTATAGGATGGACAGACAACACAATCGTCAAAATAAAACCTAATTTGGTCATCATCAATAGTAAAATTATTTCTAAACATTTCAAAATCTCCTTCAGAAATTTCCCAACAATCATAATACATATCACCAGAATTAATATTAGATGTTATAATCTTATTTAAATGGACTAAAACTGCTTGTTCTGAATTAGTTTTGAAGTAATCATTAAAGTGAATAATTTTGGCTTTATTAAAATCATAATTAATAGTTTTAAAACTAACATTACTATGCATCGTTTCAGAATAAAAAATTTCTATAATGAATACTGTACTTAAAATATTTCTATTTTCTTTAATAGAATAATTTATGTTGCTTTTCTGCTTGCGAGTTTCAATAGAGTCACACAATGGTATAAACTCTTCATTTTCTCGCATTAGAGAAATGGTTTTATTTACTAATTCATTTTTTATATAGCGATTAAAATTAGAATAGTTAGCCCTTACATCTTCATTTAAAAATGGGTAATAAAAATCTAAAACAGTTTTTTCATTATCTTGTACTATATGCTTTTCTAAAACATTTTTTTTAGGTTTTTCGGCTGATACAAGAGCATCTAACTGCATAATTTTATTAGAAGATTTTTCATTTCCATTCTTTTTATTACTAATAGAATCGTTGTTTATTTCTTTTCCTACCTCCTCTTTTTCAATGATTTCATTTTCTTGAGCAGCGTTTTGTTTACACCCCAATGTTATTAATAAAGCTATTGATAAAATTATTCTAAATTTCATGATATAAGTTTGATCTAAAATAATATAATTATTTCATTTTAGACATGATAAATATCGTGAGCCAAAAGAAATTATTTCATTATCTTTAATTAACTGATTGATTATCAATATGAAAAAAATACTTTATAATACCGACTTTTCTGACTGTTCAATAAATGCATTTGTTTATGCATTATACTTGGCAGATCAATTTGATGCTGAAATTATTACGTTACACACCTATACTAGACCTGTAATTGGATCGATGTACTTACCCAACACCTATCAAAATATTTATGCGCATCTAGAAACTGATGAATTTGATATGTTTAAAGATACTTCTAAATTATTACATATAATTGCAGAGAATCATCAAAAAGGACATATTAAAAATACGTTTTTAATGGTTGAAGAAGATACCATTAATGGAATACTACAAACCATTAAGAAAGAGAATGTTGATATTGTAGTTATGGGAACCAAAGGAGCTTCTGGTTTAAAAGAAATTTTTATGGGGTCAGTTACAAGTCATGTCATGGAGAAATCTCCTTGTCCTGTATTAGCAATTCCTGAAGAATCAGATTATGGTAATGGTTTGAAAAACATATTATTTACCTCTGATTTTTTTCCAGAAGAAATTTCTTCTTTAAAATATGCTCTAGATTTATCTGATAATTTAAATGCACATTTTGAATGCATCAATACTGCTGTAAATTATAATGATTATAAAGATAAATTAATTAATGACTGGAAAGAAAAGTTACAATTCACGAAATATAAAGATGTAAATTTTTCTATTATAGATGCTAACTCAATAGAACAGATAAGCGAATACATTAATAATCAACAAATAAATTTACTAATTACAACCATTTATAACAACAGTTTTATAGAAGCATTATTTCATTATAGTTTTGCAAAGCGCTTAGCTCACCATTGTACCATACCTATTTTAACTGTTCCAAATACTAGAAAATGTGAAGAAATTTAATATAAATTAACAAACCCGATAATAATGTCATATTAGCGGGTTTGTTATGAAATAAGTCTAATACTGCTTCAATAAATAGTTTATTAAATCTGTAGTAGTTACAATACCTATTAACCTACCATTTTCTTCAACTGGCAATGCATGAAAATTTTCTTTTGCCAAAATTTGAGCTACATCATAGATAGAGTCAGAAGTTTTTACTGTAGTTACATTCCTAACCATTACTTGTTTTAAGCTAAACATATTATAGACAATAGTATCTACATGATCATCCTCTTCATAAACTGCATCGGCAAAACTGATACGTAATAAATCAGTATAGCTCAAAATACCTTCTATTTTATTATTATTAACAACAGGTATATGCCTTATATTATGCTTTTTAAAAAGCTCTTCAGCTTTCTCTAAAGTATCATTTAAATTTAGTAATACTAAATTACTAGTCATAATGTTTGAAACTGGAACTCTTTTTTTCATAATGAAAATAATTTTGTCTTTTTGTTAAAAAGAACATTAATGATTAATTTTAATAGAGGTTTATATTATTATCCTCTACTGTAAAGCTCCTAAAAAACTAGGTGAATTACTATGATAAAAATCAGTGAATTCAGATAATTTAATCAACTAAAACAGCCTGTTCTGGTAATATAAATAAAGGTGTTTTTAAATGATAACTTACCTTACGTATATGTGAACTGTTTATTAATTTTTGTAATAACGTTTTTTCTTTTTTTATCATAATTAATAAATCAATTTGTAAAAACTCTAGTAAGCAACTAAGTGCTTGATCTAAAGGTAAACTAGTAACTTTGTGTGTAGAATTATTAAACGGTTCTAATAATTTATCTAACTCAATTTTATTCAATAACTGTTCTTTACTATATTCAGTTTGATTTTCATCAGCATATATAGTGTACACTAACGGAATAAAAGACTTTAACATATTTAGCAAAGGTTGTAATGTTTCAGGCAAATAATCTACTTTATAATCTACCGAGAAAAGAACCTTCTCTATTGGTATAAAAACACTTCCTTCTGGTATAGCCAAAATTGGAATATCTATTTTATTAATTACTTTTGCCGCTGTACTCCCCAATAAAACCTGTTTAGCTCCTGTTGCTCCGGTTGTGCCCATTACTAACACTTCAACTTGTTCTTTTTCACAATATTTATTAATAGCATCAAAAAAAGGATCAAACAAATACTCCGCTCTAAACTGATGATTAACATTTGTATTTAAATTATTAACCCGTTCTAATAATTCTCCTAACTTCTTTCTTGAATTACCTAATAATGCTGATTGCATATTTTCTCCTGGAGTACTCGTCATTAAATCATCTAGCATTAACCCTCTACTGTCTTTAATATGCAACAAGTTAAAATTTACTTCCTCACTCTCAAAAAAGCTCATAGCATATAAAATTGCTTGAAAAGAGTTTTCTGAAAAGTCTGTTAATAATACAATTTGTTTCATTCCTTATTTTTTAATTTTACCAATAGCACAACTTATATACGATTTGGCTTTCAAACCCAATGAATTTTCTTCTTCAACAGCAGGATAACCCAAACTTTTTAATTTTTGATAAGCAGCTTTTTTATCAACTTCAGTTAAGTAATTGAATGACACTTCTGAAGTTTCCACATTTATTTGTACATCGCTTACATTATCTAAGCCATTTAAACTCGAAATAATTGTGTGGGCACATCCGCCACATTTTAAATTTTGTATTTGGATTGTAGTTTTCATTTTACTTAAAAATTATATATAAAGTTAAGCATTTTCATTCGGGATGATAGTGATATATATCAGTAAATAATCAGATGCTCAAAACACTAATATGATCTTTATCAGTGACATAAAGTAAAAAAAGTCTTAAATTTATATAAGCAACTATATATAAATTACTATCGTAATGGTTAAATCTATCCAAATTTTTAAGCAAATACGATCTTTTTTAATAGAGATTGGAGCTCTTACCTATTTTGGAATTCGTTTTTTCAAATCACTCTTTAAACCACCATTTGAGTTTAAGGAGTTATTACGGCAATGTTATATAATTGGATACAAATCTTTGTTTTTAGTTAGTTTAACAGGATTTATTATTGGTTTGGTTTTAACCTTACAAACTCGTCCTACTTTATTACAATTTGGAGCAGCATCTTGGATGCCGGCAATGGTAGGTGTATCCATTATACGCGAAATAGGGCCTATGATCACGGCTTTGGTATGTGCGGGAAAAATAGGATCGAGTATAGGAGCAGAATTAGGTTCCATGCGTGTTACTGAACAAATTGATGCTATGGAAGTTTCAGGTACAAATCCGTTTAGATACCTAATAGTTACTCGTATTTTAGCCATTACATTAATACTACCTTTATTGGTTATTATAGCTGATTTTTTTGCCTTGTATGGTTCCTTTTTAATAGAACATTTTAAAGGCAATGTTTCTATACAACTTTACTTTAATGAAGTAATTGATGCTCTAAAATTTGGAGATGTTTTTCCTGCCACTATCAAAACATTTTTCTTTGGTTTTGTTATTGGATTAGTGGGATGTTTTAAAGGTTTTTACTCAAAAAAAGGTACTGAAGGTGTTGGTTATGCAGCAAACTCTGCTGTAGTACTCTCTTCCATCATGTTGTTTATATTAGACTTTATAGCTGTATTTGTAACCGATATATTTTTTGAGTTATGAAAAAGATATCTGACACATACTTAAACGTTCTAGAAATTAAAGGCTTATATAAAAGCTTTGGAAATAATGCTGTGCTCAATGGTTTCAATTTAACATTAAAGCAAGAAGAAATTCTTGTAATAATGGGTAAATCTGGTTCAGGTAAATCGGTAATGATAAAAACTCTTGTAGGACTTATAGAACCCGATAAAGGGGCTATATGGGTTATGGGAAAAGATATTTCTATTCTTACAGAAGAAGTTTTAGATAACTTACGAGCAGAAATTGGTTTTCTATTTCAAGGAAGTGCATTATACGATTCCATGACGGTACGCGAAAATTTAGAGTTTCCGTTAAGACGTCACACTGAAAAAATAAGTAAAAACATTGATATTGAAGCATTGGTTATTGAAGCATTAACTGATGTTGGACTTGCTGACACAATAGATTTAATGCCATCAGAGTTATCTGGAGGTATGAAAAGAAGAGTCGCATTGGCTAGAGCATTAATTTTAAAGCCGAAAATAATTTTATACGATGAACCAACAAGCGGATTAGACCCTATAACCTCAAAGGAGATAATTATATTAATGAAGGAAATACAACAAAAATACAATACATCATCTTTAATTATTACTCATGATGTAGATTGTGCAAGAGCTATTTCAGATAGAATGATTTTATTGATAGATGGAATTAATTATGCTAATGGGTCCTATGAAGAATTAATACAATCAAACGATCCGAAGGTTAAAGCCTTTTTTAAACATTAATTATGAAGCAAAAAACAAACATACAGAAGTTAAGGTTAGGTTTTTTTATAATAGTTGGAACATTGTTATTTGTGTTAGCTATTTATACTATTGGGCAAAAACAAAACCTGTTTAGCAATTCATTTATTATAAAAACACAATTCAATAATATTAATGGTTTGCAAAAAGGAAATAACGTTCGGTTTTCTGGTATTGAAATCGGAACAGTTTCTGCTATAAATATGCTAAATGATTCTACTATAATTGTAGAGATGAATGTTGAAGAAAAAATTACAGAACATATTAAAAAAAATGCAATAGCCTCTATAGGTACTGATGGGATTGTAGGTAATGTGCTTATCAATATTTTTCCTAGAAATGGAAATACAATTCCTATTGAAAATGGTGACATTATCGAATCCTATAGTAAAGTTAGTGCAGATGATATGCTTAATACTTTAAGTGCTACAAATGAAAATGCCGCGATTTTAATGTCTAATTTAATTAAAATAACAAATAGGCTGAATGAAAGTAAAGGAACCTTAGGAATGCTACTAAATGATTCCATAATGGCTCATGACTTAAGGCAATCAATTCACAATCTTAAAAAAGTAAGTTATGGAGCAACTAACTCCGTAAATGAATTTAATTCCATCTTAAAATCATTTAAAAATAATGAGAAAAGTATCGCAGGAATATTATTAAATGATACAATTTCTGGAAAACAATTTAAAAATACTTTAACTACCATTAATTTAGCAAGTAAAAAATTAGATCGTACCGTTAATAATTTAAATCAATTAATCAAAGATATAAACTCTAGTGAGGGTGCTGTAAATTATATAACTAAAGATTCAATACTGGTTAATGATTTAAAAAGATCAATAAAAAATATTAATGAAGGTACTTATAAGTTTAATGAAAACATGGAAGCATTAAAGCATAATTTTTTATTCAGAAAATATTACAAGAAAAAATCAAAAGAATAACTCAAATGCTCTGTTATATGTTTATGTTATTGAAATTCCGTCATATAATTCAGACGATACTTTTTGAACAATAGTATCCCATTGATTTATCAGCACCTGACCGTATTAATGATAGGCTTAATTTTGATATCGAAAACTTAACTTTTTCACCAGAATATTTTCTTACTTCTAAGTCTTCAAGATTCATAATTCATTGATTCGTTAAACAAGTTTTTAGACTTCTTAATTTTATTTAAAAATTAAGAGTAAAAATCACGAACCCAAGCGATTACTTGATTATTAGTCATACTATCAACTTTATCTACTGATTTTACTTTAGAATTCAGTCCTTTATGGTTTTCTTCCAACTCTTTTTTAAAATTCATATTCATTTCAGCGGGCCCAAAAATAACTAAAGCGTCAGCGGTATTAATTTTTGACACCAATTCATTAAAATATGATTTAAATTGATGTTTTTCTCGTTCTAAATATTTACTATCTTGTACAACATTCTGAGGACCTCCTTTTAATTTGGATCCTGACCCTCCTCCAACATGAAAATGTTCGATATTCGAATCTATTGTTATTAATGCTTCATTTTTGCCATCTATAGTAACTACATGGGCTTTATCCTTGTCAATCCAAATTCCTAAATTTTTCATATTTCCTTGTTTTTAGTTTCTAAAATCGTGCATAACCAATACCGGTACCTTTGTATGATATGTAATGTTTTTTACTAATGGACGTGAAAATAAGTTATCCAAAACAGTGTGCTTTTTATTAATAAAAGCAATCATATCAATACTTTTTTCAGCTACAAAGTTACTTATGGCAAGTTCTTTTTCTTCACCTTCTATATCATGAAATGTATGAATCACATTTTCAAAATATTCATTTAACATGTTCTTATGTCTCAACTGATTTTCATCTAACTGTTGTTCATTCTCAATATGTAATATTCTAATACTAGCACTACTTTTCTTGGACAATTCGCTTAAATAAGCTAACTCTCTTTTCTTAAAATGAGTTTTATAACTACTAGGGAATACAATTTCATTTAATGAAGAGAATTTTGCGTTTTCTGGTACAACTAAAACGGGACAATTACGTGACTTTTCCATCACTTGAACTGCTAAGCTACCGTAAACAATACGCTTCATACCTGTTTGACCTTTGGTCCCCATTATAACCAAATCAACATCATAATCCTCAATGGCTTTCTTTATAGAAATTAAAGGATCTTCATAAGAAGCAATAGTCTCAAAAATATGATTTCCTGTTACCCCCTTATCATGAATAAACTTTTTTACTAAATCAATTAAATTATTATCAATTTCCTTCTTTTTTGCATCAAAAACATTCATTTCAAAATGTAACATTTGCAAACTATCAACATCATAACTAGGCATTGAAAAAGCATTTAAAATATAAAATTGACAGGAATCATTTTTATATAAATCCAAAGCGTAATTTATAGCATTTAAGGAATTATTAGAAAAATCTGTTGGAAGTAAAATTTTCTTTCTCATAACTAACACATTGGTTTTAAGTGAATTATCACAATAAAGTTACGAAAATTCCGGCTAATATATTATGATAAATATCAATTCCAGTCATTCATTAAATGAGTATATTTATATATAAAAATACTAATGACAAATTATTTTAAATCTATAATAAATACTCAAACACCAGTTCTAATTGATTTTTATGCTACTTGGTGTGGTCCGTGTAAAACTTTAAGCCCAATACTTGAAAATCTTAAGGGCGAATTAGGGACTGGTATTAAAATAATAAAAATTGATGTAGACAAAAATTAACCACTCGCACAAAAAAACAATGTAAAAGGAGTGCCCACTTTATTATTATTCAAAAATGGAAAACAAGTATGGAGGCTATCTGGCATTGTTTCAAAAAACGATTTAATACAAGTTATAAATTCTAATAAATAATGAATATCAATCAATATATAGACCATACTATACTAAAACCTACGACCTTGATTACAGATATAGAAAAACTATGTAAAGAAGCAATTACTCATAATTTTTATGCCGTTTGTATAAATGGTTGTTATGTAAGCTTAGCTAAGGGGGTTCTTAAAAATAGTCCTGTAAAAATTGCAAGTGTAATAGGTTTTCCACTTGGAGCCAACACAACCAAATCAAAAATATTTGAAGCAAATGATTGTATTAATGATGGTGCCACGGAAATTGACATGGTATTAAACATAGGTTTATTAAAATCGGGTTCTCATCGATTAGTTGAAAAGGAAATTTATGATCTTAAAAAAACTATTGGCTCACATACACTAAAAGTTATTTTTGAAAATTGTTATTTAACTAATGATGAAAAAATAACAGCTTGTAAAATAGCACTTAATGGAGGTGCAGATTTTATTAAAACATCTACAGGATTTGGAATAGGAGGAGCAACTGTTGATGATATTAAGCTCATGAAAAATACTGTTAAAAATCAAATAAAAATTAAAGCTTCTGGAGGAATTAAAGACTTTGAAACTGCAAAAAAATATCTCGATTTAGGAGTAAGCAGAATTGGGACTTCTTCAGGAGTAACAATTATGAATCACAGAATAAAATTATGAGCATACATATAGAAGCCAAAAAAGGAGATATTGCAGAAACTGTTTTGTTACCAGGAGATCCGATGCGAGCTAAATGGATTGCGGAAACCTTTTTAGAAGATGCCGTTTGTTACAATAAAGTAAGAGGCATGTATGGATATACAGGGTATTACAACAATCATAGAATATCGGTACAAGGAACGGGAATGGGGATTCCTTCCTCTTTAATTTATTTTCATGAATTGATTAACGATTATGATGTTAAAAATTTAATTAGAGTTGGTTCTGCTGGCTCATATCAAAAAAATATTAACGTCAGAGATATAGTTATTGCAATGGCAGCATCTTCCACTTCAGGAATTAATAATTCTCGGTTTTTAAATGCTGACTTCGCTCCTACTGCAAATTTTGAATTATTCATGAAAGCAGCACTTTATGCCAAAGAGCATAATATCAATATTAATGCAGGAAACATATTATCGGCAGATGAATTTTATAGCGATGATTTTAATGACTATAAAAAATGGAGTGATTTTGGAATTTTGTGTGTAGAAATGGAAACTGCTGGACTATACACAATAGCGGCTAAGCATCAGGTGAATGCGTTATCAATTTTAACGATATCGGATTCATTGGTAACTGGAGATAGGACAAGTTCTGAAGAGCGAGAAAAAAGTTTTAACGCTATGATAGAGATAGCTTTAAATTCAATATAATTATGCAAAAAGATAAATACAAAGTTTTCTTTCAAAAAACAGGAAAAATTTTATTTGCTATAGCAATGGCAGATAGAAAAATTGCGCCAAAGGAATACGAAGCTTTACAAGGTTTAATTCAGGAGGAATGGAAATTATCTTTTTTTAAAGAAAATGAAATAAGGCACATTAGTCAAATGAAAAATGTTTTTGATTGGATGATCGAAAACCCAAAAACAAGTGATGAAATTTTAACTGAATACAAAGAGTTTAAAAATGAGAACCTAGCGCTTTTTACACCAGTGATAAAAGATTTTGTTTATAAAACTGCTAATAGAATAGCAGGTAGTTATGCCAATAAGAATAAATCAGAATTAATTCTTTTAGCAAACCTTCATTTTATCTTAAAAGAATAAGATTAATCTAGTACTCGTTTAAGTTTGAATTTTTTCTTTTGATTATCCTTGAAAATTTCTACGTGACAGACATTAGTGTTATTTTTATCTATCAGTAGTTTTACTTTATATGTTTTTCCTGAATCGGAATTATAAATACTACCCCCTGACAACTCCTCTTCCTTAAAATTTAAATTCTTTAAAATAACTAACCCTATAATAGCTCTTTTTCTAAGCGCTAAGTTTGGGTTATTATTATCTAAACCATCCCTGTTGTATAACGGAAAAACAGAACGTTGAATAATTTTTCCTTCAAAAACATCTCCTTGTCTATATATTTCAATTATAGAGCCTCCTGTTAATTTCCATTTCCCTAAATACGTATCAGGACTTATGGAGGTTACAAATAAGAGGAATATAATTACTGCAGAAAATTTCATTAAAAACAAAGCTACTATAAGTAACTATATAAATGAAAAAATTAATGACATAATTTTGGGTTTACAGAAAGGAACAAACTATTATCCGCAGGTGACACATAAGGTATGCCCAATCCTAAACCTCTAATTATAAATAGCACGCCTATAACTACTACAAATACTGGGATTGCTTTCTGTAGTTGGTTTCTAAATGTATTGGAAAAAGCATCTTTTACATATATCAATACACTTAATAAAGGTACAGTTCCCAATCCATACAAAAACATATATAAGGTAGATTCAAATAGACTTTCCATAGCAATAGCACCAACAAGTGCTAAGTACACCATACCGCAAGGTAGAAATCCATTAAAAAATCCAATAGTAAAAATGGCGTAATAGGATTCTTTTTTGAGGTATAATCCCAATTGTAATTTTAAGGTATTTAGTACCTTAGTCAATGGAGATATTTTAAAAGTTAGGGTATGGCTAATTTTTGGAAAAACAATTAGTAAAATCATTATTACACCAATAATGATTGATAATTGCTGTTGTAAACCAGTTAGAAGTAAACCTTTTCCTACTAATCCGAATACTGTTCCTAATAGACTATAAGTAACTACTCTTCCTAAATGGTACAATAGAATTTGAAAATGTTTTTTAGTAGCATTAGTTTTACTAACAGGTAATATCATAGCTATAGGACCACACATACCAATACAATGCAAACTACCTAATAAACCAAGTATAAATCCTGCGAAAACCATTTATAACATAACTTCTTTTTTAACTAAATAGGCTATTCCTTGATGTGTGAAATCTATTATAATGTCCCAACGACCACCAACAAGATCTTTTTTCGGTAAAAATAAGATGTTGGAAGAAATCGATAAAGGGATTTCTATATCCATTTTCTTGTTAGATGGTCGATATAGGAACACTTTTCCTTGAATATCTTTTGGTAGTAACTCTGAAGGGAATACTATTGATATTCCTTCCTCTTTTTGTTCAATTTGAATAGGTTCACTAAGTAGCTTTAAATTTTGCTCTTTATCAATTTCTTCTTGAAAAACCAATTCATTTTTATAATATTCTGTAGCTACTAAATCATGATCATATTTTGAATTAACAGACATTTTTATGACAAAAAATAAAATAAATCCCATAAATGCTGCTATAGCAATTACAATAGATGTTCCCCAGTTAATTTTCATAGTTCTATTTTATTTAAATCTTCTTGGTCCAAGAAAATTTGTAGAAGTGGTTTCTATTTGTTTAC
>Ga0209291_1000237_pt1 | contig 54396 bp, 56 predicted proteins | sample GOMGulsemesocosm_FD_184633 | JGI IMG/M metagenome (GOLD analysis project Ga0209291, IMG submission 184633) | Methane-oxidizing microbial communities from mesocosms in the Gulf of Mexico - GOM9B Gulf of Mexico (SPAdes) (version 2) | ecosystem: Environmental > Aquatic > Marine > Cold seeps...
CACCAGGGATATTGAATATAAATGCAGCGAAAATAAGTGTAGAGCAAGGAAGACGAGCAGCGTTGATTTTTACTTTAGGAGCGTGTTTTGTGATTGCTGCTCAGGCTGGTATAGCAGTGGTGATAGCTGAGTTTTTAAACTTATCTGCCGATGAGTTATCGATAATTCAAAAAGTAGGCATTGCTATTTTCTTTTGTTTGTCGATTTATTTTTTCTTTTCTGCAAAAGTAAAATCAGAGCCTAAAAAATTTGAATTAAAAAAGAAACGGAATTTATTTTTTAAAGGAATTATTTTTTCGGTATTAAATGTGTTTCCAATTCCTTTTTACAGTTTTGTGTGTACTACATTAACTACTTCTGGTAATTTTAGTTTTTCTACTTCTGATGTAATTATTTTTATATTAGCAATAGTCGCAGGAAGTTTTATGGCAATTAGCACATACATAGTATTGTTTAAAAGGTCTAACAGGAGTGATAATTTTGGAAGAAATACAAATTATGTATTAAGTTTTTTAACACTCGCATTAGCAATTTTCTCGTTTATTAAACTGAATTTTTAGATGTCAAAAAAATCTGACAACTTTTTTGAAAGAGTCTATAGAGTAGTGCGACTAATCCCTGAAGGAAAAGTGACATCGTATGGTGCAATAGCGGCTTATTTAGGAATGGCTAAAAGTGCACGAATGGTGGGTTGGGCAATGAATGGATCGCATGCAAAGGATATGCCTGCTCATAGAGTGGTGAATAAAAAAGGGCTGTTGACCGGGAAACATCATTTTGAAGGAACAAATTTAATGCAACAATTGTTGGAAAATGAGGGTGTTGAAATAGTAGATAATCAAATTCAAAACTTGGAAAGCTATTTCTGGGATCCTTTAGAATATTTAAGAAAAGAGCGTTGAAGGGCTTTATTGAGATGATAATATTTGGTTTATAGGGTATATAGTAGGTTAAATGACACATCGTACGTATATTTGTAGAGAATATATCAAATAAATTCGTAAATGAAAATTGATAGGAAAGAAGTTTTAAAAGCTTTAGAGCAAATTACTGTTCCTGGCGAAGGAGCTAATATGGTGGAAAGTGGGGCGGTACAAAATGTATTGACTTTTGGAAATGAAGTGGTGGTAGAAGTGTCAATTACTAATCCCGCAATGCAAGCTAGAAAAAAAGTAGAGTCAGAGATAACAAATTGTATCAAGCAAAATATTTCTGCGGATGCTAAAATAAAAGTAAATGTAAAAGTTGTTGCAGCTGAAAAACCAGAAATTAAAGGAAAGCAACTTCCTGATATAAAAAATATTATAGCAATTTCTTCTGGTAAAGGAGGAGTAGGGAAGTCTACAGTTACTGCAAATGTTGCAGTTAGTTTGTCAAAAATGGGGTTTAAAGTTGGGGTATTGGATGCTGATGTATATGGACCTTCAATACCGATGATGTTTGATGTTGAGTCGGCGAAACCTTTAACGGCAACTGTTGATGGGAAATCAAAAATGAAACCTATAGAGAGTTATGGGGTTAAAATATTATCGATCGGTTTTTTTACAAAGCCTGATCAAGCAGTTATTTGGCGAGGGCCAATGGCTTCCAAAGCATTAAATCAATTAATTTTTGACGCAGCTTGGGGAGAGTTGGACTTTTTATTACTTGATTTGCCTCCAGGGACAGGGGACATTCATTTGTCTATCATGCAGTCTTTACCTATTACAGGCGCGGTGGTGGTAAGTACTCCTCAAAAAGTTGCTTTAGCAGATGCAAAAAAAGGAGTGGCAATGTTTAAACAAGAAAGTATAAACGTACCAGTTTTAGGAATAGTTGAAAATATGGCGTATTTTACGCCTGCGGAGTTACCTGAAAATAGGTATTATATTTTTGGAGAAGGTGGTGCTAGAAATTTAGCAGATGATTTAGATATCCCGTTTTTAGGAGAGCTTCCTGTTGTACAAAGTGTACGTGAAGCAGGTGATGTTGGTCGTCCAGCAGCATTGCAAGAAGGGACTTTAGTGGAAGAGGTTTTAACAGAGATTACAAGGAATATTGTAACTCAAGTAATAAAAAGAAATGATAATTTGCCAGCTACTGAAGCAATTAAAATAACAACAATGGCAGGTTGTTCATCAGTAAAAAAATAAGAATATGACGTCAGAAGAATTACAGTTGAATGTGGAGAATGCATTAGAGGAAATTAGACCTTTTTTAAAGTCTGATGGAGGTGATGTAACACTTATGTCAATAGAAAATGGAAAGAAAGTGAGTATCCGTTTTGAAGGTGCTTGCACTTCATGTACTATAAATCAAATGACATTAAAGTCAGGAGTTGAAATGACTATTAAAAAACATGCTCCTCAAATTGAAGAGGTAGTAAGTGTTGAGTAGTAGTATTCTATTTTTTGTAAATACTATTTTAAAAATAATAAATTTGTTTTGTAGTCAATAATTGCTTTTCCTTTTTGTAATATATCAGCACCAATAACTCCATGTACAGGTTCTGAACCATGATTAATTAACGCTTCGTTTACATGTGATAGATCAAATAAAAAAAGATTGTTTTTTTTTGATTCCCATTTCCCTATTTTAATACAATTCTCTTTTGAGATCTTTGTGTCCATGTCAGTAGCGCCAGCACCAGCAGCTTTTGTGTTGCTTTCTTCTGAAGATAAATTAAATTTATCTGTTAATGTTATGTCAATACAGGTGTTTGATGCTCCAGTATCTATAATAAAACTCCCTTTTATGCCATTTATTTTTACAGAGGTTTTAAAATGATTTGTTTTAGTAAGTTTTAATTTCTTTTTTTGATAACCTTTTTTAGAAAGATAGTTGGGTAATGACATAATTAAATATTTTTGTAAAAGTAATTAAAATAGTTTCTAAAATTATGATTTTAACTGACACACATACACATTTATATAGTGAAGCCTTTGATGAAGATAGAGTAGAAATGATGCAGCGTGCTTTTGATAATAATGTGCAACGTATGTTTGTACCTGCTATTGATTCGACGTATACGGAAGCGATGTTAAAATTAGAAAAGACATATCCAGAGCAAGTTTTTTTAATGTCTGGTTTACATCCAACACACGTAAAAGAGAATTATTTAGAAGAACTAACACATGTAAAAGAATTGTTGGCAAAACGTAATTTTGTAGCTATTGGTGAAATAGGGATTGATTTGTATTGGGATAGAACATTACTTCCCCAGCAACAAGATGCATTTAGAATTCAAATACAATTAGCGAAACAATATGAGTTGCCAATTGTGATTCATTGTAGAGATGCTTTTGATGAGGTTTTTGAAATTTTAGAAGAAGAAAAAGGAGAGAGGTTATTTGGAATATTTCATTGTTTTACTGGAACACTTGAACAGGCAGAGAAAGCTATTTCATATAATATGAAATTAGGAATTGGTGGTGTGGTGACTTTTAAAAATGGAAAAATCAATCAATTTTTAAATAAAATAGAATTAAAACATATTGTATTGGAAACTGATGCTCCTTATTTATCCCCAACTCCCTATAGAGGTAAAAGAAATGAAACCTCTTATATAGTTAACGTAGTTGCTAAGTTAGCGGAAATATATCAGGTTACTGAAAAAAAAATAGCTGAAATCACTACAGAAAACTCTAAAACAGTTTTTGGAATTTAGTCTATACTGATTAGTTTAAGAAGGGAGTTTTCTTGCAAGAATATTATGTGATATTAATATGAGTTTTTTTGTGGTTTTACTCAAATTAAGACAGTTTCCGTTCAAAACGCATCGATTAGAATGGTTTTTCTTAGGGAGTTGTATTGAAAATAATATTCTGAATTCTTCAAATCTTATTAGGAACTTAATTTTAGGTATTTGTATAATTAATTAATCTCAATTATTTTTCGTTTTTTTGTATTCTAAAATATACTAAGTTTTGTCAAAATACGATCACATAAGGCCATATCATGATGAAGAAGTGAATCATGCTTTGAAAGCTATTGGCGCTCATCCAATGGTGAAGTCGATGCTTAAGTTTATATACCCACAAGCTAGCGAGGAGTATATTCAAGAGAAGTTGGATAACTGTAACTCAATTCGTGATTTTCAAACAAATGTGATTTCACGCGGAATTCAAAATGTATTGTCTAGGTCATCACACGGGTTAACAACTTCAGGTTTTGATAAGTTAGAAAAAGATACAGCATACTTTTATATTTCGAATCATAGAGATATACTGTTAGATACTTGTTTGATAAATATATCATTGTTTAATCATGATTTAGTAATGACAGCTTCTGCTATTGGTGATAATTTGGTAAAAAAATCATTTTTACTGGAATTAGCTAGGTTGAACAGAAACTTTTTGGTGCAACGAGGATTGAGTCCACGTGAAATGCTCAAAAGCTCTAAATTGATGTCTGAATATATGGCTGAAAAAATACTAGTTGATAAACGCTCCATTTGGATTGCTCACAGAGAAGGGAGAACCAAAGATGGAAATGATGTTACTCAGCAAGGAGTGTTAAAAATGATGAGCTTAGGGAAAGGAGATGCTTCAGTTTTTGAATATTTTAAAAAGATTAAAATTGTACCTGTGTCAATTTCATATGAATTTGATCCTACCGATATGTATAAAATGCCTGAGTTAATGGCAAAGCATTATGAAGAAGAGTATATAAAGTCTTCAAATGAAGATTTTAATTCGATATTGAAAGGCTTGACAGGACAGAAGAAAAGGATTCATATTAGTGCTGGGGAAATTTTAGAGTTGGAGTTAGATAAAATTAAAAATTCAGGCGAGCCAGTAAATAAACAATTTCAGGAACTAGCGGCGGTGATAGATGCTAAAATACATAGTCATTATAAGTTATGGCCTACAAATTATGTGGCTTATGATATGTTGTATAATACTGAAAAATATAGTAAAGAATATAATGATAAAGAGAAAAGACAATTCGAACGTAGAGTTGAGCGAAGAATTGATGCTTCTGATTCAGTTGCGTATCAGAATTTCTTAGCTATGTATGCCAATCCTGTATTAAACAAAGAGAAATTAAATGGCAAAGCCTAATATATTATTGATCTATACTGGTGGTACTATTGGTATGGTTAAAGATTTTGAAACAAATACACTTCGTGCCTTTAATTTTGATAATCTTTTAATAAGAATTCCTGAGATAAGACAATTAGACTGTAATATTTCTACTTATTCATTTACAGAGCCAATAGATTCATCTAACATGAGTCCTAAATATTGGCTGCAAATTGCAGAAATTATAGAGAAAAATTATGATACTGTCGATGGTTTTGTGGTGTTGCATGGTTCTGATACCATGTCCTATACCGCCTCTGCTTTAAGCTTTATGTTAGAAAATCTTTCTAAGCCAGTAGTTTTTACAGGGTCACAATTGCCAATAGGGGACTTGCGAACTGATGCTAAGGAGAATTTGATCACAGCTATTCAAGTAGCTTCATTACAAGAAAATGGCGAAGCTAAAATTAAGGAGGTTTGTTTGTATTTTGAGTACAAATTATACAGAGCTAATAGAACTTCTAAAATAAATGCAGAGCACTTTGAAGCATTTGCGTCATTGAATTACCCTGAATTAGCGGTTTCAGGTGTACACTTAAAAGTGTTTTCTGTAAATTTATTAGAAAATAGAGCTTCTGGAACATTTTTTGTGCATAAGAACATGTGTTCAGAAATAGCTGTTTTAAAATTATATCCAGGAATTACTGAAGTAGTTGTAAAAGCTGTTTTAGATACGCCTAATATTAAAGGAGTAATTTTAGAAACTTATGGTTCTGGTAATGCGCCAACCCTGAAATGGTTTGTTGATTTATTGGCCCAAGCATTATTAAAAGATATTCCTGTAGTTAATGTAACGCAATGTAGTGGAGGTAGCGTTATTATGGGGCAATACGAGACTAGCATGCAGTTGCAGAAGCTAGGCTTGATTTCAGGGAATGACATTACCTTTGAAGCGGCAATTACAAAAATGATGTATTTGTTGTCGAAAAATCTTTCAAAAGAAGATTTTAAAAAAAACTATGAAAGTCCAATAAAAGGGGAGTTAACGCCCAATTTTATTTAAAAAACTAAAAAAAAATAACATTTAAAATTTCATCAAATCACATTTTTTTTGTTATTTGGCAGTCGTTAATTAGTTAAGGGGATGTTTTATTAAAAAATCAGGATTCATTAACTGAAAAGACAAGAATATTTAAAATTATTTCGTTAAAAACTAATAGTACTAATTTAATTAAGATTAAAACAATGAAAAAGGTATATTCAATTTTACCAGTAGTAGCAATGATGTTTGCAGCAGTTGAGACTAAAGCAGTAACTGTTATTCAAGATGCGCCAGCAGCAGCAGAAGGATTCGGACATGAAGTATTAAAAACCAGATTCATCGAAGGTGGTGCAGGTTTCATGGGAATAGTATTATTATGTTTAATTTTAGGTTTGGCTTTCGTAATAGAAAGAATTATTTATTTAAACTTAGCGACTACAAATACTAAAAAATTAACTCAGAATGTTGAAGATGCACTAGCGTCTGGTGGTGTTGAAGCTGCAAAAGAAGTATGTAGAAATACAAAAGGACCAGTAGCTTCTATCTTTTACCAAGGATTAGAAAGATCTAATGAAGGGATTGATTCAGTTGAAAAATCTATCGTTGCTTACGGTGGAGTACAAATGGGACAATTAGAGAAAAACGTTTCTTGGATTTCTTTATTTATCGCAATTGCACCGATGTTAGGATTTATGGGAACAGTAATCGGAATGATTCAAGCCTTTGATAAAATTTCAGCAGCAGGTGGATTAGATGCATCATTAATTGCAGGGGATATTAAAGTTGCCTTATTAACAACTGTATTTGGACTTGTAGCTGCAATTATCTTACAGATTTTTTACAATTACATTATCGCTAAAATTGATTCTATCGTTAATGATATGGAAGATGCATCAATCTCATTGATTGATTTATTAGTAGCAAACAAAAAATAATAATTCTTGAAGTTTTGCGTTCTTCGATACGAATGTAAGATTATTAAGGTAAAACATATACAGTTATGAATATACAAAAAATGTTAACGGTAGCTATTGCTGTCATTAGTATTATAGCTGTTGCATTATGGATTATGATTATCAAAGGAGGTGATGATAGTTCAGCAATAGATATGATGTTATGGTTTGGTAAAATATTAGTGTATGGTGCAGGTGCGATTGCAGTAGTATTATCATTAAAAAATATAGCTTCTAATCCAGCAAAAATTAAAGTAGCAGGTATTGCAATAGTAGCCTTATTAGCAATAGTAGGAATAAGTTACGGATTGTCAAGTGGACAAGAAGTGTTAACTGGGACAGGTGAACAAATGGTTTCTGAGTCTGGATCAAAATTAGTAGGTACCGGTTTACGAGTATTTTATATTTTAATTATTGTAGCATTAGGTGCTATGGTAGCATCTGGAGTTAAGAAAGCTTTAAATAAATAAATTATGGCAAAAAGATCAATACCTGAAGTGAACGCGGGATCTATGGCAGATATTGCTTTCTTGCTTCTAATTTTTTTCCTGGTAACTACTACTATAGAGCAGGATAACGGAATTACACGTAAACTTCCTAGATGGGAGCCAGATAAAGTGACACCGCCGCCAGTAATAAAAAAGAAAAACATCTTTACCGTTGTTGTGAGTAAAACTGGTCAAATGTTAGTTGAAGATGAATTGATGGAATTAAAGGACTTGAAAAAGGCTGCCATGGAATTTATCGACAATGGAGGAGGGTTAGGTACAGAAGGTGAAAAATGTGATTATTGTAAAGGAGCTAGAAACCCAGAGTCATCTGATCATCCCTCGAAAGCAATAATATCGCTTAAAAATGATCGTGAAACAAAGTATGGTACGTTTGTGTCTATCCAAAATGAATTGGGTGCTGCCTATACGGAATTGCGTAATCGTGAAGCTGAACGTTTATATGGTCAAGGGAATACATATACTAGTATGAATGCTATTTTTAAAGATCCTAAAGTAAAGGATGCTGCTTTAAAAGATAAGCTTGATACGCGTTTGAAAAAATTAAAGAAAATGTATCCTCAGATTATTTCTGAAGCTGAATCAAAAACCAATTAATTATGGCAAAGTTTAAAAAGAAAAAAGATGGCGAATTGCCTCAGGCTTCCACTGCGGCTTTACCAGATATTGTATTCATGTTGTTGTTCTTTTTTATGACAGTAACAGTAATGAAAGACAATTCATTAATGGTAGAAAATAAGCTTCCTGAAGCAGATGATATTGAAAAACTTAATCGTAAAAACGATAGAGTAATGTATATCTATGCAGGGAAACCAGTAGCGGGATATGAAAAATTTGGTACAGAATCAGTGTTGCAATTGAATGATAAAATTGCCCAGCCTTCTGAGTTGAAGCAATATATTCATGCTGAAAGAGCGTTAAGACCAGAGGAAATCATTCCTCTAATGGTAACTGCTTTAAAAGTTGATAGAAATTCTAATATGGGGTTAGTTGCTGACGTGAAATTAGCGCTTCGTAAAGAAAACATGTTGAAAATTAGTTACTTGTCAGTAAAGCCTGTTGAGTAATTTAAGTTTTCTAAATATTATAAAAAAAACCTGCTTTTGCAGGTTTTTTTTATGTCTTAAAATGAAATAAGATTTTAAATACTGTTTAAGTGTTTTAAAAAATCATTTCTCGGCACTTCTCTAGCGCCTAAACTTTCTAAGTGCGGAGTATGCATTTGGCAATCAATTAAGGAGTATCCTTTTGCTTTTAGTTCTTGTACTAAAGTAATAAAGGCTGCTTTTGAGGCGTTACTTACTATTGAGAACATGCTTTCACCACAAAATACTTTTTTATTTTTTAAATCTATTCCGTAAAGGCCGCCAACAAGTTTTTCATCTTGCCAAACTTCTACGGACATAGCCACTCCTTGTTTGTGTAGTTCAATGTATGCTTCCATCATATCATTAGTAATCCAAGTATCGTCTTGGTCGTTTCTTTTTATTTGCGCACATTGCTGAATGACGTTTTTAAAAGCTGTGTTAAACGTAATTTTAAATAGTTTTTTTTTAAATATAACCTTCATGCTTTTAGAGACTCTTAACTCCTTAGGATATAATACCATTCTCGGGTCTGGACTCCACCATAATAATGGTTCATCTTCATTGTACCAAGGAAATATACCGTTGTTATAAGCATGTAATAACCGTTCGATAGATAAATCACCTCCAATCGCTAATAATCCATTTTTATCCGCTTCTGAATGGTCTGGAAAGGTTATTTGTTTGGTTAATAGATACATTCTTTTTAAGTTAAAATAGTAAGAGGCCTATGATGTAAACAGATGATCCAACTAACATTAATAATAAGGTGTAAGGTAATATTTCTCTTGCTTTTAGTTTAGTAATTCCTAATAAGGGCAATGCCCAGAATGGTTGTAGCATATTAGTGATTTGATCACCATATGCTAATGCCATAATTGCTTTTGGTAATGGAACACCTAATTTTAAAGCTGACTCTAAAACTATTGGTCCTTGTATTACCCATTGTCCACCACCACTTGGAACGAATATATTTACTATTCCGGCGCTTAAAAAGGTAAAAATTGGTAGAGTTGTATCTGTGGCTACTGATACAAAAAAGTCAGAAATTTGTGCTACCATACCTGTAGCAGTCATAATACCCATAATTCCAAAGTATAATGGAAACTGTATTAGTATTCCTGCTGTTCCTTTTATCGCTTCTTCCAAGGCTTTAAAAAAGCTACTAAATTTACTATGAAACACCAATGCTAAACCAAACATTAAAAAGTTGATAGCGTTTAGGGTAAAGTTTAATTGTAAAGCTTGTTTGCCATATTTTATGCAAAAAACAACTAGAAGTAATCCTCCAAATAACCATGCCAGTATTTTGGAATGGTCTAATTTCTCTGCGCCAATTAAATATCTTGACTCGTTGTTGAATTCATATTTGGGTAAGTTTATAGCTGTTGGGCGTGTCTTTTTTGCAATGAAAAATAAAAACAATGGAATAATGATGAGTAACACTCCAAATAGTATTAAATTCCAATAACTAAATATGGTATTGCTAGTGGCTATATGATTTGGTATTTCAGCTAGATCGCTGTAAGAAGTGTTAGTGAGTAATTCTTTTATTCTGCCTTCACCAGCAGCATCTAAAGGGGCAGAACCACTTAATCCAGAATGCCATATCATTAAGCCTACGTATCCAGCGGCCCCAATTATAGGGTAGTTAATAGGGATATTGTTTCGTTGAGCATATTCTCCTACTTTTCTAGCTAATATTGCTCCAAAAATTAGTCCCAACCCCCAATTTAAAAAAGCAACCAACATTGTGGTAAAACTTACTAAAATAACTGCTGATGCTGTAGATGTTGTAAATACGACTAGTTTATTAATAAGTTTATCAATGGGTTTACTTAATACTAAAACATGTCCAAGAACTAATATTAATATCATTTGGTAAGCAAATACTAGTAGTTTATTATTCCAGATGCCGTCTTCCCAATGTTTTAATATGGATATTAAATGATTTTCACTATTGGATTCTGTAAAAAAATAAGCTAAAAAAATAGTTAATAAACTCAGTAATACAGCAATTGTAAAAGGTGAAGGGAGTACTTTTTTAAAAATATTTTCTATGGTTTGAGTAAAGTTCATGAACTAGGTTTTACTATCGAAAATTACGAATTATTTATAGTCATACCAATAAATATACGAGTAAGAAAATAAAAGCCATTCCGAATGTATTCGAAATGGCTTTTGTAAAACTTTTATCCCTAAAGGGTAACTTAAGTCTTATAAGATGATTTACGAGTATTATTTGATTACAAAATCATATAATACTTAAACTCATTAGTAAGTTAGAAAGGTAAATCGTCGTGATCTTGTTCTTTAAAATCTGATGTTGGTTCAAAAGCATCAACAGGCGCTACAGGAGGCATTCCTGGAGCAGCACCTTGAGCGGCCATTAAGTTTTCAATTCTCCACCCTTGAATTGAATTAAAATATTTTGTTTCTCCTTGTGGATTAACCCATTCTCTTCCTCTTAAATTGATAGAAATTTTAACAGCTTGACCAACTTGGTATGAGTTTAATAAATCACACTTGTCTTGAACAAACTCAATCATAATAGATTGTGGGTATTGTTCCTCAGTAGTTAATACTACCTCTCTCTTTCTAAACCCATTACTTCCAAAAGTTTGAGTTTGCCCTACCATTTTAATTTTCCCTTGTACTTCCATTATTCGTGTATTAGTATAATATTTACAATGTCAAAAATAGTTAAAATTGCACAGTTTAACGCTCTTTGGTTATTGAAAAAAGTGATGTTTGTAATTATTTTATTAACAATATTTTCCAAGCAGTAGCTACATCTCCTTTTTGAAGATAGTCATGTGCTTTTTTGTGCATATCTTCTTGACTAGCTTCCAAAACATGAGAGCAACGTTCTATAGTTTGTTTTTTGAACGCAGCGACTTCTGCGTTAGAGGGAATTTCTTCTACATTCCCCAGCATTCCTAAATCATTTCCGGTAAGAATTTCGCTATTTCTAATATGTGCTGGGATTGCATCTACACCAATACCTAAAGTGGCAATAGGCTTTGGTATTTCAAAAAATCCTTCTTTTGCTCTACTATAAAAACTTCCTCCAGCTCTTGCTACTAAATCAATTTTATGCTGATCAATTCTTCCTTCATCATCCAAGATGTCTTTTTGAATATGGACCTTAACAACTTCACAAATAATCATATTCCCCGCGCCTCCCTCATCACCTAAAGGAACTACTTCTTTTACTTTGCACTCAAATTGTACTGGGCTTTCAGCAACGCGAAAAGGGGTTATTTTTTCTGATTTTAACATCGTGAAACCTGCTTTTTCAAATTCATTTACGCCTTTCCCATATGCTGTGCTCGCTAATGACATTTGGTGTACCATATCATAATTAACAACATTAATAACTACTTCTCTGGTAGCAATACAGTTGTTTAAAGTATGTTTTGTAGTATTGTCTCTCACACTTCTTGCAGGAGAAAACACCATTATAGGCGGGTTTGCGCTAAACACATTAAAAAAGCTAAAAGGTGCTAAATTAGGATTCCCGTCAGTATCTATAGTGCTTGCGAAAGCAATAGGTCGTGGAGCGACACTTCCAAGTAAATAGCCATGTAATTTTGCTACAGAAATGTCGGTTGGATTTATTGATAACATAGTTGTTGTTTTGATAATTCAAAAATAGTTAAAAAATAAATTAATAGATAACTGGTTTGTAGAAATACTTATAGTATTACAAAAAACCTTATTTTAGTTATTTAAATTGTTTGTGCAAATGTTCGAAAATAAAAACTTATTCCGATGGATTAGTATTTTAGTCTCATCGGTAATTGTTTCCCTAATTTTATGGAATACCTATACCTTTTTTCAGAATTTTAAAGAAGAAGAGCGTATAAAAATGAATATTTGGGCTAAAGCATTTGATGATGTGAATAATAATGATGATTTAAATGCGGTTATTAATGAATTATCCTTAGAGATATTGCAAAGTAACCATACTACTCCTATGATTATAATGAATAATAAAGGGGAATATGATTTGCAAAATATTAAAGGGGTAGTTTCTTCGGACTCTTTAAAGGTTAGAAAACTTATTAGTAGGTTTGAAGAAGAAAATATTCCAATTGAAGCTAAGTTTAAAGGAGAAGTATTGCAAACTATTTATTATGGGAACTCTTCTTTAATTAATAAACTTAAATATTATCCTCTTGCTTTATTGTTGATTATGTTTCTGTTTGGCAGTGTTGTTTTCTTCTTTTATAAATCAACTAAAAATGCAGAGCAAAATAAGCTATGGGCTGGGATGGCTAAAGAAACTGCTCATCAAATAGGAACTCCGTTGTCGTCTTTATTAGGTTGGTTAGAAATATTAAAAATGGATAATGTTTCAGAAGATACTATACAAGAAATGACTAAAGATGTTGATAGGCTACAAGTAATTACCGAACGGTTTTCTAAAATTGGTTCTATCCCAAAATTAGATAGGAAAAATATTGTAGCAGAAACAAAGCATACATTTCATTATTTAGAATCTCGTTCATCAAAGCTAGTGAAGTTCTCTTTTGAAGCTAAAGAAGAACATATTTTTGTGAATTTAAATTCACAATTGTTTAGCTGGACTATAGAAAATTTAATTAAAAATGCTATAGATGCAATGAAAGGAAAAGGGGAGTTGTTAGTGAAGATTTATCAATTAGAAGATGTTGTTTATATACAAGTGAAAGATACTGGAAAAGGAATTGTAAAATCACAATTTAAAAAAATATTCGAACCAGGCCATACCACAAAGAAACGTGGGTGGGGATTAGGCTTGTCACTTTCAAAAAGGATAGTAGAAGAATATCATAATGGTAGAATTTTGGTACTATCATCTGAGATAGATAAAGAAACTATTATGCAAATTAGCTTGAAAACGGTGGTTTAGAATAGTATGATGTAGTCAGAAAATTTGTTTTTGGAATATTCATTACAATAGCTTCAATAGTGATTTGTGTTTAAATAATTCTATTGATTTATATAATTCAATATTTTATTACGGTAAAGACAACGGGATTCTATTCGATTATACCAATTAAATTTCAAGTTGCTCATACGTAAATTGAATTATTTTAGATTTAGTTGAGTTTAAAAATATAAGCATAGCCTTAGTTATGGTTATATTTTTAAGCGATAAATAGATTTAAAGAAACTATTTAATTGTGCATTTTGGATTTTAATTGGTATTACAATCAATCATTATATTGAGTAGAGTGTTTTCTTACTTATGAGTAAGAAATGGGTGGGTAATTTTTTTTAGGAATTACTTTAGGGCTGTATCAGTTGTTTTTGCATATTTTATGCTCTTCTAAAGTAAAAGGACTTGAATTGTTGCTACATATCATTGGATGTATAGTTATTTGTGTTGCCTTTTTCCAGTACAGAGAAATGTATGGAGTATAGAGATTAATAAATTAATATTAAAGCGCTCCGTTAATTTCTTTAGCAATTTGTTGAAACTCCTCTGAAGATAGTTGTTGCTTATTAATAAATCGAGCATCTTCCATAGTAATTAATGGAATTAGATGCACGTGAACGTGAGGTACTTCTAAACCAATTACTGTCATTCCTACTCTTTTGCAATCAATCACTTTTTCAATCCCTTTTGCTACTTTTCGAGAGAATTTCATCAGTTCCACGTATTCATTCTCATCTAAATCAAAAATTTTATTTTCTTCTTTTTTAGGAATACATAAAGTATGCCCCTTGGCATTAGGATTGATGTCTAAAAATGCAAGGAAATCTTCAGTTTCTGCAACTTTGTAACAAGGTATTTCCCCTGAGATTATTTTTGTGAAAATTGATGGCATAATTGGTTGTTTTATTAACTTCTATTATGATAATTAGAGATTAATTATTTGTGTTTTTTTAAATAAACGGAAACACGTATATCCTTATATTCTTGAAATTTCTAATATTTCAAACTTCATAATTCCGTTTGGTACTTGTACTTCAGCAATATCACCAACAGAATTTCCTAATAACCCTTTTCCAATAGGAGAACTAACAGAAATTTTACCAGTTTTTAAATCGGCTTCACTTTCAGCAACCAATGAGTAGCTCATTTCCATTCCGTTTAATTGGTTCTTTATTTTTACTTTTGAATGTATTAATACTTTTGAAGTATCTAGCTGTGATTCATCAATAATTCGTGCATTTGAAACTACTGTCTCTAATTTTGAAATTCGCATCTCTAACATTCCTTGTGCTTCTTTTGCAGCATCGTATTCTGCATTCTCTGATAAATCTCCTTTATCTCTTGCGTCTGCAATTGCTTGGGAAGCTTTTGGGCGTTCAATATCTCTTAATTGATTTAATTCGTCTCTTAAATTCTTTAATCCTTCTTCACTATAATATGATACGTTACTCATAACACCATTTTTTATTCTTCTTACTAATACTATAACATAAAAAATCCCGTTAAAAACAGGATTTCTATTAACAAATATAATAAATTTTAGCATTTATTGTAAATTTGAACTCATTTAAAATAGTATCGTAAAAAACATTAATTATAAGCCGATGAAAAATATTTTTATATGCATTTTTATCTTATTACTATTTGGTAATTGTAAAAAAGATGATGGAGTTCAAAATGGCTGCGTAAGTCTTTCTCTACCTAATTATAGTTTTGATACAGGGAGTACAATTAATTTAAATTTGCCACAATATAGTGGTTTACAGTTTGCAGGAAACACATTGTATGTGAGTGGTTATAGTGTAAGAGGGTTTTATTTATATAATTCAGGAAGTGCTATTGTTGCATTTGAAGCAAGTGACCCTGCTCATGGACCAAATGCTTGTTCGTTGATGGAAATTTCAGGTATAGAGCTAAGTTGTCAGTGTGATGATGGGAATAAATACCAATTATTAACAGGACAACAAGTTGCAGGAGATACTGGAAATTGCTTGCGTGCTTATAGAGTTGAAAGAAGTGGAAGTGTTGTAAGGGTTTATAATTAGAGAAGTATAATTTAATCAATGGATTTTTTTATTAGTTTTTTATTTTTCATTCATTTATATTAGAAGAAGCTAAAATAATCAGCAAATTGAAAAATAGCTAAAATTTAAAAAGAACCTTCTTTTTAAACGATGACATGAATGTTTTTTTTTTTGGAAAATTTGATTTCTTTACCAATACATGCTAAAAGTCAGAGAGTTTTCTTGTTTATTTTTGTACGTTTTTCACCTTATTTTCAGTAATAATTCCATTATATGAGTTCCCCCAACTATTTAGAATATAATTCATCACATCTGCAATTTCTACATTTGTTAACCCCAAAGACGCCATACTACTGTTATAATGTATGCCATTTACGTTAATTTCTCCTCGCAAACCATATTTAACGGCATGTATACTTTCCGTAATTTTTGATTGTAACCAGTCTGACTTAGCCAATGGAGGAAAAATATTTGGTATTCCTTTTCCTTCGGGCATATGACATTGAATACAAAAATCATTATACAGAACGCTACCTCTTGTTATACTGTTAGCTAATAAACTTTTATTATCCTCTGGAAAATGATTTAGTGTGCTCTTTTTTTTTTGAGCGCCTCTTTTTTAGGAATTATTTTAAAAATACCTTCATAATCTACCGCTACGTATAAATAACCATGAGGTCCTTGTCTTACACAACGAACCCTTCCGATGTCTTCGAGTAATTTTTCTTGTTTTATGACATTTTCATTTTTATTGAGCTTCAATAATTCAAGGTATTGAAACTTTAAAGAGCCCACTAATAAATGATTTTTTAACTCAGGGTATTTATTACTGGTTACAAAAGTCATTCCACTGGGAGCAATTGAAGGTACCCAATAATGTAGTGGTTGCTTCATATTATCTCGATGTGTTTCGTTGGTGATTTTTGTTCCATTGTAGTTAATTCCATAGGTAATTATAGGCCAACCGTAATTTGCTCCTTTTTGAATAATGTTAATTTCATCACCTCCCCTAGGTCCGTGTTCGTGTGTCCAAATAGCTCCTGTTTTTGGATTTTTTGCCATTCCTTGGGGGTTTCTATGCCCATATGAGTAGATTGCTTTTTTTGCATTTGCGTCCTTTATAAAAGGATTGTCTGATGGAATTCGACCGTCGTCATGAAGCCTGTAAATTTTACCTCCGTCTTTTGTAATACTTTGAGGGTTCTCATCCCTCCCACCTCTATCTCCAATACTAAAATACAGATATCCTTTATCATCAAATTCTATTCGTGAACCAAAATGATGAGACGTAGTAGCATTAGGACTACCCTGATACAATTTTTTAACAGAAATTAGAGTGTTTTCTTTTAATTTCGCTCTGTATAATGCTGTGTGACTCCCTCTGTTTCCCTCTGAAACTGAACACGTAAAATATAACCATCCGTTTTTTTCGTAATCTGGATGTAATTCAATATCTAGTAACCCTCCTTGGCCACGATTGACAACTTTTGGAACATTTGTAATCTCAACTTTTGTTTTCCCTTTTACATGGTATAAAACACCAGATCTCTCAGTTACTAACATACTTCCATCAGGTAACCAAGTCATTCCCCAAGGAATCTCTATATCACTAATAACTAGTTCTGTTTCGTACTTTGTTTCTATTTCATTTTTTTCAATAGATGTTCCGTCAGATAAGTTCATAGATACTATTGCATTTTGAACTGTTTTATTGTCGTCATTCTTTTTGCAAGCAGCAAATAAAAACGAGCACAGTATTAATATGTTAAGTGTTTTTCTTATTAACAGTAGGAGTGTTTTATCAAGTTTCATTTTATAAAGTGGTATTATTTATTTTTATAATATATATGACAAATTTATACCTCCATAAAAATAGATAGGAAGGCCAGGGTAAAAATATCTCGCCGTAGAATCACTACCATAAGCATTTACTTGAAGTTGTGATGCATACTTTGTATTCAGCATATTGTTTATTCCAACAAAAAGATCATAGCTAAAATGTTTATTCATTTTCTTTTTATAACCTACTTTACTATATACTAAACTATATTCTTCAGCATAAATACTATTTTTGTCATTGGCTGGCATTTTACCAACCCATTGCCAGCGAAAGTTTCCATACATACCTTTTGGTGTTAACAAAAACAATCCAAAATTAAGGTTAAACTTGGGTACACCTGTGAGATCATTCCCTGAATAATCATTATCTAAGTCTATAAAATCCTTAAACTTATAATCGTGAATACTTGTTGAAATTGTTGTTAGGAGTGTTGCCTGATTAGTTTTAATGACTTTGTAATTTATCTCAGATTCTATTCCGTTATGATTTGTTTTTCCAGCATTAATTACTATAGATTCATCTGTTTCGGTTCGCCTACTTACTAAAAGGTTTTCAATTCGCAGTGTATACCAAGATAGTGAAAAATTAAATCGTTCATCTTTCGTCTTAAAACGACTACCGATTTCATAGTTCCATCCCTTTTCTGGACCAATATTTTTATTAAACTGACCATCTAGATTTAAGGTTTCGCCTGTTGACGGTGTTGAAAATCCTTTAGAAATATTCCCGAATAGATGCATCCTCTCATTGATGGCGTAATTAAGCCCCAGTTTAGGAGAATAAATAGGTTTAAAAGTATAATTTGACCTCATTTTCGAATGGCTTGGAAAATCATTACGATTGTTATAGATAGTTTGGTTAAAATGTGTTCCTAAGTTTATAGAAAGATTTTTTTGTTTCAATAATATTTCACCAAAAAAATTATAATATTTCCGATTTTCAAAGGTATTATATATTTTTTCTCCTTGGACACTACCCGTTCCCTCAGGAAAATCAGCATATAGGTTCTTATATTTTTCCTCTCTATAAAGGTCTTCAAAATATTCAGCTCCTATAGACCATTTCAGTTTCCAAGGTTGTGCAATATTACCTAACAACCTTGTTCGTGCTCCAAAAGAATAGGCTGATTCTTTAAGAATATTGAAAGGTCTCGGTTCATAATTATCTTTTATAGTTCCGAATATACTAGTTTGCTGCCTTAATTTTTTTTGATACTGATGTTCCCACGTTACTCCAAGTATGCTAGAGGTGACATCTTCAAATCCCTGAGATTTTTTCCATGAAGCGGCTGCTTCTTTTGGATTATTATCGTAATCATTTTTATTTAATGAACTAGGAATAAAGGCTTTTAAATCATATAAGTTTCCTAAAAAAGTAAGGCTATTATTGTCATCGAGGTACCATCGAGAAGTAACTGTAAAACTTTTTCGATGATATTTATTATTTTTTCTATACCCATCACTTTTATTGTTGCTATATACAAAATTGACAGTATACTTCTCGCCTCCATGGCTTACATTCAAGACATGTCGCTCTGAACCATAACTACCAAAAGTAGATGTCATACGAGTCTTTGTGCTTAAAAAATCAGTAAATTTTGGGTATAGTAATATGGTTCCACCTAGTCCTACTCCAAAGTTACTTGAAGAAGGTCCTTTATGAATTTCAAATTGTGCTACTGATGCTAACTCTAAATCTTCAATAGCTGACTCCCCGTTACCATCAGTCAATGGAATATCACCAAAATAGGCTCTAATTTTTGCTGTGCTAAACGAACTTCTTGCCCCAATTCCTCTAATCGTAATCCTAGAAGTGTTTAAGGCGCCACTTTGCATAAATACACCAGGTACCGTATTTAATATTTGATCGGTAAAAAGCATATCTCCTTGGTTAATTTTTATCTTTGGAATAATAGAAATTGACTCACTAACCTTGTTTGCTTTATTTTGAATGGTATTCCCATTAATAACGGTCTCATCAAGTATTATCGAGTTTGGCTCTAATCTAATAATCATTTTTTTGTTTTGCTCGACCTCAATAATTTTCGTAGTGTATCCTTTTAATGAAATTTCTAAATTAGCTTCAGTTTCTATTTGAAAAAAACCATTTGGATTAGAATATACCATTTTGTCAGTATTAACTACTCTAATAGAAACGCTTTCTAAAGAAACTCCAGAGTTTCTATCAACAATTTTTCCTTTAATTAATTGGAGCTGAGAAAAAGAGATATTGTATAGTAGTAAAAAGAAAATTATTATTTTATTTCTAAAACTCATTGTTCAAAAAATATTAGACTGTTCTATAGGTAGGTTTTTTTTACAAAAAACTCATTATCAATCAATTAAATTAGTTAAAATAAATTCTCTTTGTGAGTAATTATAAATGTTTAGCAAAATTTTAACAAAAGTTATTCCATTTTATCTTGTTTTGTATAGTAGTCTTTAGAATGTAGTTTTTTGTTTAAACACTTCCGGTTTCATTTAAAAATAGTTGCTCTAATTCATGTCATTTTAATTGGTATAATTGTATCAAATGGGGTTTAACCTATTGTTCTTGCCTGCGGGCTATTTTATATATCAATTAATTAAGTGAAAAACTTTGACAAAGAATTTGTCAGGATTTAAGTAGCTCTATTATAGGGTTAATGTAATGACTATGATAGACAGAATATTGGTTGGGAAAATACCTGTCATTGAAACTATAAATAATCGGCTAAAATATATTGGACAAGCACAGTATTTTAGGCATAGAAACTTTGGTGTTTTTATTATTAACCTGGTTGACTAGTTTATTCACATATTGTCTGCCAGTTCCTGAATTTCTTTATTTATTTTTATGCTTGGTGTGCGGGTTTTAATAAATCATTAACTGTTTTTACAGGGTTAAATGTACTTAAAGGAACCTCAACAAAGATCGTATTCCAGTTAGCCATTGCACCATTCCATAAGCCAGGAAGTTCCATCGCTTTTAAATCTTTACCATGTTTTGTTTTAGAAGATATAAAACCGGTTTTAGGATCAATAAATTTTAATAGGTTGTATTTTTCTCCTTTATAATTTTTAATTCCACAAACCAGATCTACAGGATTGAAATGAGTAGATTTCTTTAAAATATTTTTCTGCAATTTATTCTTTTTGTCAATTTGAGCACTTTCAACTATTTGTAACGAAACTGTACCATTTTCACTTTTTACCCAAAATGGACCTCCACCTGGCTCTCCTTCATTTTTAACCATTCCACATATACGAATAGGGCGATTTAATTTTTCAGCTAAATATTCTATTTGATATTTTATAGCATACTTTTCAAATTCAGGGTTAACGATTACATTTAATTTGTTTACTAAAAAATTAGCAATAGTAATAATTTCCTCTTCTGAAGGAGTTTCTTCTTCTAATTTTTCTTGATATGCGAAAACTTGTTCTTGAATTTTTAATAATATGCCACCAAGCATTTTTTTGTATAAAACGACTATTTCACTAAGGTTAGCAGCAACAACATTATCAATATTTTTTATGAAAATAAGGTCTTCATTTAGCTCATTTAAGTTTTCAATTAATGCACCATGACCAGAAGGCCTAAACAATAAGTGATTATTTTCGTCTCTAAAAAGTTCATTTTTTTGCGTAACAGCAATAGTGTCTGTTTTATGTTTTTGAAAAGAAAAAGAAATATCGAAATCAGTATTGGTTTTTCGAGTTACATTTTCTTGAATTCGATTAAGCTCATTTTCGAATTTTTCCTTGTGATTTTCTGAAATGGTAAAATGTAGTTTTGCCTTACCATTGTTTGAAGTGTATAGTGCTGCTTCAAATAAATGTTCTTGAAAAGCAGTTGAAAGTTCATTCTTGTATTGGTGAAAAGAAAGCAGGCCTTTAGGTAAGTTTCCGAAATTTAACTTTTTTTCATCAAGTAAAATTTTTATAAAAGTGATTGCTTTTTTGTCGTCAGATAGTTGATTGAAGTTTGAAGGTACACGTTTCATAACTTCCTGGTAAAAAGGGAATTTTTCCAGTCCAACTAAAAATAGTGCTATTTCGGAATCTTTGTTTTTATTGATATAGGCGTTTACAGTTTCTTTCTCTGGGTTATAGTTTGCTAAAAAAGCAAACAGAAATTTAAACATTCTTGTTGCAGCACCAGATGCGGGAATAAATTTTAAGATAGAAATGAATTTTCTTTTTGTTTCAAAAAGCTTGATGTATTCTTCTTTTTCTATGGCAGTAATTTTAATAATACCATTTGAAATTGTGGCTTCTTCTTTTAGGTTAATATAGGGTATTCCTGAATTAAAAAGACGAATTTGGGCTTTAACAGTTTCTACTGTTAATCCTTTATTTTCTATTTGAAGTATATCTTCGGTTGTAAAATTCAATGGTTTGTTTAGTTTAAAAATATTGATCGTATAATCTTGATAAAGATATACTTTTATAGATTGAAATTGCTCTCTTTTTTATGAGATAGGTTTGAAGTTACTTTCCTTGATATACCTTCATTTCCATACCTATACCGTAATTATTCAAGCCTGATGCTAGTAACTTGTTATTAGCGATATTCTTTTTTTCAAACCGTATCCATTCATTATTGTCTAAAAAGATACGTTTTGTATAGGTTCTTTTACTTGGTATTTTGTCTGTAAATGGTAAAAGAGGGCGAAAAGTTGTAGAAACTTTTACAATACCTTTACGGGTTTTCACTTCTTGGTATTTTTTATTAGGTAATAGTTTACCAAGTTTATCGGTATACCCTAAAATTTGAATAGAAATGAAAATCCCTGATTTTGGAATGAAAATGTCATTTTCGGTAATATCAAGCTCAAAAATTGGGTCACTCTCTTGAGTAACTCTAAAAATTATCTTTTCATAAGTTACTACATCGCCTGGTAAACCATTATTGTTTTCGTAAAAATTAACTTTAAATAATGTAGAAAAAGAACGCTTTTTTGTATTGGCTCTTTTGCGCTTACTCCAGTCAGCAGCTTCTGTTTTTATGGGGAAATAAAGGTTCGTTATTTGTTTTGTTTTTTTATTTTCGTTAGGAAAGAATACTGCTATTTCAGATTCTATTGTAGGTAACCAGCATTTGAAATAATCTTCATGAAGTGTTGGTTTTAGTTTCTTTATTTTGAATTTTCCTTTTGGTTTAGCCTGAACAATAACTTCTTGTAATTCATCTGCAAAAGGTTCTAATAAAATTGTTTTTGGTAAATTATCGGTTGCAATTTTGAGGTCTTTATATCCTAAAGAAGTAATGAACAAGGTGTCTATATCGGAATACATTTTTTTAGTAAATAAAAATTTACCTTCATCATCAGCAAAAATACCATTTCCATTTCCGAAAGATATTGTTGCGTAAGAGACTAGATCATTGTTTTTACTATCTAAAATAACTGTTTGCGCCACAGCTATAGACGTGCACATTAAAATCAAGCACATTAAATATTTCTTAATCATTATTTTTCTTTTTTAAACGCTTATAAATTAACAATTATTATACAAACATAACAATCAAATTGCATAAAAAATATTAAGCCGAAATCATTTCATAATCAATGAAATAATTTCGGCTTAACTTAACTGTTATAATAAAGTTTAAATTTTATTTTCCTTATATCTTTGAAACAACTCCTGATCCTGAAATTTTGCTAGTTACAGAGGGGGTTCCTTTATAATTAATTTCACCAGACCCAGAAACTTTAGCTATTAATTTTTGTTCACAGTCTATAGTCATTGATCCAGATCCAGAAATATACGCTTTAACATTTTTTGCCCGTAAATACTCTGCATTGATTTCACTTGAGCCGGATACGCTTACTGAAAAATCATTTGTTTTTCCTTTGATTTCTAAATCTCCAGAGCCAGAAACTGAGGTGTCTAAAACATTAGATTCGATACTAATATTAACATTACCAGACCCAGAAATTGATAAATCAAAACTGTTAGTTTTTATAACGTCTTTACTTTTTAAATCACCTGACCCAGATAAGTATACTTGATTTAATTTTTTAAAAGGAACCTGTATCATAATTGTATTTCCTCTTGTAGGTCTTAAATTATATCCTTTTTCTATTTTTAGAATTAACTTATTATTTTCAACTTTTGTCACTACGTGCTTCAATAAATTTTCTTCTCCTATTAATTTCAAGGATGTATTATTACTTTTTATCAATTGGACATCAAAAAAACCTGATTTTTTCATTTTTGTAAATGAAGATATAGGACGTTCTACTGTTGCAATATTTCCAGTTCCATTTACCTTATTGCTACCCCATTGTGCATTGACATTCATTATTACTAGCAGCATGCTAATTATTACTATTCTTTTTTCCATTTTTTTATTTTTTATTGATTGAAACATTTCCATAATCTGATACAATATTTATTGATGCCCCGTCTTTATTATTAACGTAGCCCATATAATATTTAGAAGTATTCTTTTCTCTAGATTCTATAAAATATAATTTATCGTTATACTTAAAATTCGCATAACTCAAATCAATATTAAATTTAAAACCTAAACCTTCACTATAATTTAAGTTCACAGAAGTATAATTACTATCTATTATAATTGATTCTAATCCCTCACTAATATTCTCTACTTTAATTGAACTATAAGAAGTATCTACATTCATTTTGTTCTCTAAATGATCTACTTTTATTTTCATATAATTTCCGTCTACATATAATTCCGTTACTTTTTCAGAAAAGACACCTCCATAATTCCCTTCAAAATGTACTTTATCTGCCATGTTTATATAAGCCTTAGTGTAATTTGCATCTATACTTACATTATCAGTTTCTCCAATTGTTACAGAAGAATACCCTCCAGAAATTGTTCCCGTCTTCATTTTTTCAATAACTGACTTGTTTGAATATTTTAATGTTATATCATTATTCTCTGCGTACAAATTTCCTATATCTACATTCCCATACTTACATGAAATAGTAGCTTTGTTTTTTAATTCATTTAAACTAATATCCCCATATTTATTATAGATATCAATTTTGTTAGTAGTCGGCACCTTTACAACATAGGTAATATCAAAATTCAAACGGTTAGTATTACTCCATCCTCGGTTTTTATTTGCAATTTCTGTTACTGCAGAGACTAAATCTTTAGCCCCAGAAAAATTAACTGTAATTTCATCTAGCTTACTTATAACTTTTTGTTCATTATTGCCGCTAACAGAGATTTTTACATCTATTTTAATGGTGTTTTGATTCCAAGAAGTTATATTAATATCTCCAAATTTATTATTAATTTTCAATAATGCATTTTTACTGACAGAATACTCTTTTTGATAACTTTTATCTTTATTATATTTTCCTTTTTTATTTTTATTGTTTCCTACGGTAACTATTGGGATGAACAATAGCACCATTATTATTTTATAAATTATTTTCATGATATTCGTTTTTTAATTGATTGATTTGCTCGATTTGCTGCGAAACATTCTCTAATAGCTCGATTTTTATTTGAAAATTATCTATCAATGCTTTTACAATACGTCTATTATATTGCACTGATAATTGACTAAGAAGCGCTTCTTCTTCACTTTTTAATTTTTGTAATTCTTCTAGAGTATCTTCTATTAAAAATTTATTGCTCTTATTTTTATATGATTTTATTTTTGATAACTCTTTATTCATAACCCCTTCAAAATAAAATTTTGCTTCTGATAGTTCTGTTGGGTAATTAATTTCATTCTCTTGGCCAATTTCTGTTTTATTAAATACAAACAAATTTAACAGGAGAATTATTGAAGCGGCTACTGTCCCATATTTAAACCATGAAAACCTCTTTTTTGTTTTTTGTTTCAATTCCATTCTTTGTAAAAAACGGTCTTGATGTCCTTTAGGCATTTCTTCTGTATTCAACTCATTTATTTGAGATTGAAAAAAACCATGTATTTTTTCTTTATTATTAAACATAAATGTTTAGTTTTTTTCTTAAACTATTTTTGGCTCTAGAAATTGTTGTCCTACAATTTGCATGTGTCAAACCTGTTATATCAACTATTTCTTCATAATCAAAACCCTCTACATAATATAAGGTTAACAAGAGCCTATAGTTTTCTTTTAATTCCTTTATGGCCCTATATACTTCTTGTACTTTCATCCCTATAAAAGAGATATCTTCTTCATCTTCATTTTCGGCAATTCGATATTTTACGGTTTCCAAATTACTTAATTTAATTTTTTTTTCTTTTCGCAAATGGTTAATACTTTTATATACTACCATTTTCTTTAACCAACTCCCAAAGGCATTTGCTTTTTCTAATTTGTGCAACTCCTCGAAAGCCGTTATAAATGATTCCTGAACGATATCTTCTGCTAGTCCTGAATCATGAACAATTCTAAATGACACATTATACATACCTTTACTATATAATTTGTATATATTCATTTGTGCTAATTGATTATTTAGCTTGCATTGTTCTATTAACTTTTCGATATTAATTGATGACATTTTACCAGTTAGTTGTTATAAAGTCAATCTTATTTTTTTATTGTTACAGTATTTATAAAAAAGGTACTAAAAAAAATCCGCACAAAGGCGGATTTTAGAATAAGGAATGAATAATCACATAACTTATTGATTGTATGATAGGTTTTACTTGTTAATCGAATTATTAATTGATTACAAGCTGATTTTCATTAGTTTAAGTTAATCCCGAACATAAATCCGGTTTCTGATATGCCATTATGAATAGATTTTACAAAGTCAACTCTTAAGAACCTCATTTTCCCCCAACCTATGTTACTAAGTCCTATAGCATATTCACTATACGGTTTTGTTCCGTTTAAAAGAGCAGTATGACTTGAGAGCACTAAGTTGAAGTTAAGTTTGTTTAACAAAGGAATTTTACCTAAAATGTATCCTTTAAAGTTATGTTCTACATGAATTTCCATATAGTTTTTATTTGTACTTAAAGAATAATAAGGTAAAAGTGTAAACTTTTTTAATTTATCGTCTTGGGTAAAATGTGTTTGATTTCCGTTAAAATGCTTAAAGTCGATAAAGGAAATTTTGTTAGCGTCTGTAAATAAACCGCCACTAATATTGTATCGGAATTTACCTTTGTTTGATAACGTTATTTTTTGAGATACCCCTCCGGTAAATAAACTATATTTATAATCAGAATTACTTGATGCTACGGTACTTTCTATACCAACACTGAATAATGGTTTTTCACTATAATAACTGTCATTGTATTTCCCGTCAGGGTATGTACTGTATTCTTGTTCTAGCCTATATCGTGCATTTAATTTTAATTTGCTGATGTTATGTTTTTTGAAACTGAGGGAGAAGTCAGATGGTGCTATTGGATTATTTGAGGTGTAGCTTTTGTCTTCGTTATTTAATATTACATAATCTGTAGTGTTAATAACTGGTTTTCTAATTTCATGAGAAGCGGTTAAGGTTGCTCTAAAACCGTTGAACAGTTCTTTTCCAAAAGAAATTTTCCCGAAAACATTATCGTAAAATTTTGCGTAATTATGCTCAAAAAACAAAGAGCTTATTGAATTTTCAATAGGTTTTATTGGCTCAGAGTTATTGAATTGATTCAGTTTTCTTCCAGCAGAAATACTTAATACGGGCCTTGAAAAGCTATTTAACATTTTGTAGAAATTACCAGATAATCTAAACTGCTCATCAGACAATCCGTAGTTTATTTTAGTAGACAAACGGGTTCTGCTTCCTTTTTCTTCATTTGATTTGTAGTAATATAAATTCACATCACTATTCCAGCCTTGTACGGTATTGTATTGTAATGCTAGTAAAGGAGAACGTACTCCCCATGACCATTTTTTATAACTGTTTCTGTGGGAATAGCCCATTAACAAGTCACCTAATTTAAATTTATTGTTCTTTTTGTCAATAGAATCGAGATAAACTTTTGACTCGCGAATAACCTGAACACTATCTTTAAACTTATAATCCTTTTCTTCAATTTGAGTTAATTGAATTGGCCTGTTGTTATCCCAATAAGAATTCTCTTTTTTGTTGGCTCCTTCTTCAACTAAAAAAACTTCTTTGGTAAATGATTTTTTATCGAATTTCGGATTGAAATTATAATTGCTATACATTGCGGTAAAAGTTCCGTCCCCTTGCAATTTTAAAAATTTAAACTTAAAATCCATAGTTTGTGAAATCATTGTCCAGAAATCATGATTAGGGTCGTTTCTGAAGTTTTGCTTAATAATCATTTCTTCAAAAGCAATACTTTGTAGTTGTTTACCAGTTACTCTTAAGTCAATCCCGTATAACTCCCATTGCTCATCCACAACGTATACATACCCTTCGAATACTTTATCTTGTGGTCGTTTAGGGGTGACTTTTATTTTGTTAATAGCAACGCCATCCTCATAAAACAAGTCTTCTAAGGAATAGTTGTAGTAAGAAAAACCAAATTTTGCTAAAGGAGAAATTACTTCAGTCTCTTCTAGTTCAATAGTATTGTCATAAAAAGAAAAGTTAAACTCAGAAGCTGAGTTAAAACTAAAACCTTGTTTTTTTCCACTTACTTTAGAGGCCAACATATGCTCCTTAAAATTATTCGGAGCTTTAAATTTTACTTTTGACATGGTTTCAGATAGGTACACAATTCCATTTCTAGCAGAATCTAAGCCTACAAAAAAATCGTCTAAATCTTGTCCGAACATTTTTTTAGGAGCGTTCTTTATTCCGTAAATTCCTTTAGAATAAAAATCACAAGTGTATTCTTTTATTCTGGAAAGGTTTTGTTTTTGTTGGGCAATTGTTTTTTTAATAACTGCTATGGCAGGGTCTGTTTCAGTACTGATGTTCACCACATCTAAGGACACTTCATTTTCTTCTAATGTAATGTCGATATTATGAGGGAGTTTGGTTATTAAAACTTCTTTTTTTAAAGTTTTGTATCCTAAATATTGAAACACAATAGTGTAATTTCCAGTTTTAGTGATGGCTAATTCATATGCGCCATTGGTATTTGTTGTAGTTCCGGTATAGGTGTCAGCTAAGTAGATGTTTACGTTGGTTAAAGCTTCATGGTTTTGCCCAGTAACTCTTCCTTTAATTTGTGACTGAGAAGCAAATATGGTTACAAAAATTAATAGTAAGCTAAGGATTATTTTTTTCATTAAATTATTTTTTTTGATTAATCAAAATTAGATTTATGTAATTCGTTTTGCGGCCAATAAAAGCTTAAATTAGATGTAAATGTTTGTTAAAATGTTTTTGTGGTATTAACTATAAGACGTTTATTTTATATAAATAGTTGCCTGAGTTTTTTTGTTTTTAGCATAGGGTTTCCTAATCACTTTGTAAGGGTGATATTGAAAATTATTAATAAATCACGCTTGTTAGTTAAGTGTAAGTTCTGATTTTCTAAACCTCACAATTCCATTTGATATTTTTACTAGTATATAGTTTTCAAGGGATTGTTCAAGGTAATATCCACAATACCTTTGGTTGTGCCCTTTTTCATCAAGACGATGGCCTTTAAATTCTGATGGAAGGGAATTTAATATAGATTCAATTGTACAAGATTTAGTTGATAAATTAACAGAAAAAGGTATAGTGGGGTTATACCCTAAAGCTAATTTTGCATTATTGATATCAAATTTTGCTATCGAATTATTCCAGTTTTTAATATCAACATAGCCGTAATAAGCATCTATATTTAAAGGCTCTGTTGTTAAACAGTTTTCAATATTAATAGTTAAGTATTCTCCTTCTCCTTTTAGTTTTTTTGTAATATTTTCAATATATAATGAGCCATAAGTACATTTGTATTTAAGAGATTTTATATTGCCTAGAACTCCATTGGAAGAGGTCATTTCAACAATATCTAGTATTCCTGCTTTTTTAATATTATAATCACAAAACTGCCCTTTTATTGTGCCATTTTTAATGTATTCAAAAGTATTTCGTTGAGAAAAAGAGGTTTCTAATTTTGAAATTCCCATCAGTCTGCCTGCTTTAATGTTTCCATAATAGGTTTTTAATGATATAGAGGCTTCAGATTCATCAATAGAAATATCTCCATAGTTGTTGTATATGTTTAAGTGACAATTTTTAGGCACCTTAACTTGGTAATGAACCTCCCTGTACTCATGGTGTTTGTAGGTCTCTTTTTTAGTGATGATAGCAATAATACCATCCTTATAATTTACTTGATAGCCAATATCAATTTTATTAATCAATTGTTTTGATTCAGCTTCACTTTTACTATTGACAATTACTAATACATCAATAATTATTTTATTGCCATTCCATGCAGTAATATCAATATTTCCATAGGAGTTATTAATATTTAAAAGCATTCCTTCAACAAATTTAAATTCTTTGTGAATCCTTTTTTCCTCTTTATGCTTCCCTTTTTTTTCATTATTAGCAAACGTTATAATTGGAAAAAGGAATAGAAAGTAAAGTAAATTTATATTAAATAACTTCATGATTCTCAGTTTTAATTTCTTTAGTAATTTCAATTTGTTGCATTACATTTTCTAGCAACTGTATGCGATATTGAAAATTATCGATTAATGCTTTTAGAATGCGTTTATCGTAATTAAGCTTCAATTGCCCTTCTAGTTTGTGTTGTTCTTTTTTTAAAAACTCTAGTTGAGAAAGGGCTTCATTAATAAGGTTCTCTGTTGTAGTGTTTCTTTCGAATTCTAGTTTCACTAATTCACGTTTTACAATTCCTTCTAAATGAAATTGTGCATTTGAAATATCAGTAAATGGGTTTTCAGTGGTAGTTTCTGCCGTGATGGTTTTAGGTTGTTTATTTGTATTGTATGAAGTGAACAAACAGATAGATAGAATAAAAGTTGCGGCAATATTCAAATACCAATAGTTGTTATTGGTTGATTTTTTAGCAGGCACATTTGTTTGCTTTAGCTTTTCTATAAATCGAGCTTTATGCCCTGAGTTAGGTACTTCTATATCAAACTTATTTGTTTGATTGTTGAGTAGTTCTTTTATATTACTATTGTTTGACATTTGTTTATTTTTTTTCGCAAACTACTTTTAGCTCGTGATATTAAAGTTCTGCAATTGGTATGGGTAAACCCTGTAATTGCTACTATTTCTTCATAATCATATCCTTCAATGTAATGTAATGTTAGTAGAATTCTATAATTGTCTTTTAAACTGTTTATTTTTTTTATTATTTCTTGAACACTTATATCTGTTGTATCAAGCTCAGTGTCATATTCGTTATCAATTGTATTGTTTAGTTTTTCAATATTAAGCGGATAAAATCTTTTTTTCTGTTTTAAATGAGTTAAACTCTTATTGACTACAATTTGTTTTAACCATTTAGGAAAAGTGATTTCTTCCTGTAAACTATTCATTTTAGAAAAAGCAATTATAAACGCATCTTGAGTAATATCTTCTGCTAAATCTTTTTGTTGTACTATTCTAAATGCAATATTATACATTGCTTTAAAAAACAAATCATATATAGCTACTTGTGCTACTTGATCGTTTTCTTTACAAAGTTTTACAAGCTGAATTAATTCGTCTTGATGCATTTATAAGTTGGTTCGTTTATAGTAAGGACTACCCTATTTTTAATTTGTTGCAGTTTGAGATATTTTTTTTGAATTTAGGTTAAGGTTCTATATTTTTAAAAAAGGATTGGCTAATCAAAAAAGTCTTTGTCTTCTTCAAAAGCAGTCCCTATAACAACTAAATTTGCACCAGCTTTATAGGCAGCCTCAATTTTATTTTTTGACCTAATTCCACCTCCAACAATTAAAGGAATATCAATAGTTGAGGCAACAGCGGTAATAATTTTAGGGTCGATTGGCTTTGCAGCGCCGCTTCCAGCTTCAAGGTATATGAGTTGTTTTCCGGAGTATTGGCCAGCTAAAGCTGTATGAACAGTTAAATTGATGTTTTTTTGAGGGATTGGGAAGGTATTGCTTACTTTTTGAACTGCAGTTTCAACGCCACCTTCAATAAGAATATATCCAGTGGGGATAATTTCCAAATTACTTTTTTGTAATAATGGGGCGGCTTTTATGTGTTGTTCGATTAAATACTCGGGATTTCTACCTGAAAGAAGACTTAATAATAATATTCCATCAGCAGTATTAGTTACCTGATTTACATCTCCGGGAAATAATAGTATTGGTAACGTAATATGTTTTTTCAGTTCAAGAACAATTAGCTCAGTTTCACCATTTGCAACAATACTACCTCCGACAAAAATATGTGTGACAGGACTTGCATTAATTTTAGCGCAAATTTTTTTAATGTCAGAACTATTTAGTTTGTCAGGATCTAACAGTATTGCTAATAATTTGTTGTGATTAGCCTTAGCCTTTAGAATGTCTTGATATATCTGCTGCATTATGTTTTAAGTTCATTAGTTGCGTATACAAGTGTATATCCATGAAAAATATCGAAGTAAATCTTAAAGCTTTCGTTAAAAGGTTCTTTTAAAATATGGCCTGAAGTCTGTTTTCGATATAAATTAAATTCATCAATAGGTAAATGTTCAATGAATAATAAGCCTCCATCAGGATGGATTTTAAACAAACTTTCTTTTGCACCCCAAATTACGGTAAGTTGTTCGGTTAGATTTTCTTCAACAAGATAATCAGCTTCTTTTCCGATAAATTTAGAAGCAATACGTTGAATTTTATCTCTGTTTTTTTCAATGTCAATCCCTATTTCAGTACTGGAAATAGCAATAACTGAAAACTCAAAAGAGTGGGAAATAGTTATATTTCTACCATCTTTTAAATGTGGTTTCCCATCTTCAGAATAGTATAAGTCGAAGTCAGATAATTCCGCAACTTCTAATAATTTACGAACTGCTAAAAAACCTTTTTTATGCGATTCCGAGCGCATTCCATTAATTCTGTTTTGACTTCGTTGATTTAATTGAATTGTCGATTCTAAATCATCTAATGATTCTTCTATCTTCCAGACAAATACCGTAGTAATGTCGTTATGTTTAATGGTCTTGTATAAAGGCATTTGAAATTAAAAGTTATTGCGTAACTTTGCACACGCAAAAATGAACACAATTGTGTTTTTTGTAAAAATACTATTTAATAATTAACCACGCTTTTGTGTGGGGCAATAAAAATAAATAAAATAGCATATTATGAGTATAAAAACAGCAGCATATGTTCCGTTTAAGGTTAAAGATATTTCTTTAGCGGATTGGGGTAGAAAAGAAATAGAATTAGCTGAAGCTGAAATGCCTGGGTTAATGAGTTTACGTGAAGAGTATAAAAATGAGCAACCATTAAAAGGAGCTCGTATTGCAGGATGTTTACACATGACTATACAAACTGCTGTTTTAATTGAAACTTTACAAGCTTTAGGAGCTGAGGTTACTTGGAGTTCTTGTAATATTTTTTCTACACAAGATCAAGCAGCAGCAGCAATTGCTGGGGCAGGAACTGCTGTGTATGCATGGAAAGATATGACAGAAGAAGAATTTGACTGGTGTATTGAACAAACCTTATTCTTTGGAGAGGATAAAAAACCATTAAACATGATTTTAGATGATGGTGGAGATTTAACAAACATGGTATTAGATAAATATCCTGAATTAGCAGAAGGAATCAATGGGCTATCAGAAGAAACTACTACAGGTGTTCACCGTTTATACGAAAGAGTAAAGAACGGAACATTACCAATGCCAGCAATCAATGTAAACGATTCTGTTACAAAATCTAAATTTGATAACAAATACGGATGTAAAGAATCTGCTGTAGATGCTATTAGAAGAGCTACAGATATTATGTTAGCGGGTAAACGAGTAACTGTTTGTGGTTATGGAGATGTCGGTAAAGGAACTGCTGCGTCCTTTAAAGGGGCTGGTTCTATTGTTACTGTTACGGAAATAGATCCTATTTGTGCTTTACAGGCTGCAATGGATGGTTTTGAAGTAAAAAAATTAGAAACGGTTGTTGCAACTTCTGATATTATTATTACTACTACAGGAAATAAAGATATTATTCAAGGACGTCATTTCGAAGCAATGAAAGACAAAGTTATTGTTTGTAACATTGGTCACTTTGATAATGAAATTGACATGGCTTGGTTAAATGGGAATCACGGAAGTACAAAAGATACTATCAAACCACAAGTTGATAAATATAATGTCAACGGAAAAGATATAATTATTTTAGCAGAAGGACGTTTAGTAAACTTAGGGTGTGCAACTGGTCATCCAAGTTTTGTAATGTCTAACTCATTTACAAACCAAACATTGGCTCAAATCGAATTATGGACAAATGTTGAAGCGTATAAAAACGAAGTATACATGTTGCCTAAAGAATTGGATGAGAAAGTGGCAAAGTTACACTTAGCAAAAATAGGTGTTGAGTTAACTGAGTTGCGTGAAGACCAAGCATCTTATATTGGTGTAAGTGTTGCTGGGCCGTATAAACCAGAGCATTACAGGTACTAAGATTTTAGATTTTCATAAAAAAAACCTCGCTTTTTCGAGGTTTTTTTTATGTGTGGTATTGATGTAAAAAAACTCTCTGAAAATAAATATTTTCAGAGAGTTCAATGTGGTTAGAATTAATATTTTTATTTATTCACCTCAGTAATATATTTTTTCAAAGCCATTGTCATTGAAGGTGTCTCTGGTGATGGAGCTTTAATGTCAATTCTTAATCCAGCATCATTGGCCGCCTTAACAGTAGTATTTCCAAAAACAGCAATACGAGTTTTGTTTTGAGTGAACTTAGGAAAGTTTTTTAATAAAGAATCAATTCCAGAAGGACTAAAGAAAACTAAAATGTCGTAAGATACATTCGCTAAGTCAGATAAATCACTTACTACAGTTTTGTATAACGTAGCTTCTTTCCAGCTAACTTTTAATTCATCTAACATAGAAGGGATTAAAGGTTTTAACTTGTCAGAAGATGGTAATAAAAATGTTTCGTTTTTATATTTTTTAATTAGCGGAACTAATTCTGGAAAAGTTCTTTTTCCAACATAGATTTTACGTTTTCTGTAAACAACATATTTTTGAAGGTAATAAGCAACAGCTTCCGATTGACAAAAATATTTCATGCTATCAGGAACTTTAAAGCGCATTTCTTCAGCAACTCTAAAATAATGATCTACTGCATTTCTACTGGTCAATATGACAGCTGTGTATTCAGAAAAATCAACTTTTTGTTTGCGTACTTCTTTAGATTCTATTCCTTCTACATGAATAAATGATCTAAAGTCAATCTTTACTTTTTGTTTTTCTACCAGATCAAAATAAGGTGAATTTTCAACTTTTGGTTCTGGTTGAGAAACTAAAATAGTTTTCACTTTCATACTCCCAAATTATTTAAAGATTAGTCAGTATTAAAATGGCGCCAATTAAAAATGGCGCGATTTCAAGAGCGCAAATATACAAAATAAAATAAAACCAATGCTTTAAAAATATTTTTTGATTGTACAGTACTATAGTTGCGATACTTAGTAAGTATAACGAAAAAAAGACGCCTGTACATAAATATATCAAAAATGGACTATGGTTAGGGATAATATACAGTAGAATGATGTTTGCAATAAGTAAATAAAGGCTGATAAAGTTTATGCAAGTAAGTTTTTGAAAATTGTAGTTTTCAAAAAAAGAGTTTAACTCTAATATTTCAAAAATAATTTTTTCAATTAAATACTTTGAAATGTAAAAGATATTAATACTACTAAAAATGATGATAAACACATGGTTGTCGTTTTCAGGAAATAGTTTTAAAGTTTTTGATGAAATATATGAAAAAATTGATATGTTTATTGCAAAGAATAAGTAAAATAGAGTGTTAAAGAAGTTTTGTTTTTTACCACCTTTATTATGTAATAAAAAATACTTTCCGTTAGTTAGTAGTCCTAAAAATTCATCAAATTGATAGTTGTATATTAACTTGATGCACATAATAATGAATATAGAACCTAAAATTAAATAGGTAAGGTACTCGTTGTGTTCAATATTGCGTAATAGGAATTCCATAGTTACAAAACTACTCTTTTTAAACGTAGGTGCAATTTTAGAAAATATTAATAAATTTAAAAATTTAAAAGATTACTTTTACATTCAATATGAGAGATGCTTTAGTTGTCATACCTACGTATAATGAAATTGAAAATATAGAGGCAATTATCAGGGCTACATTTAAAGCAGTTCCTGAGATTGATATTCTTATTGTGGATGATAATTCACCTGATCATACAGCTGAAAAAGTCAAAGTTTTGAAAAAAGAATTTTTTCAAAACTTGTTTCTTGAAATAAGAAAAGGAAAAGAAGGTTTGGGGACTGCATATATTCATGGCTTTAAATGGGCTCTTGATAGAAAATATAATTATATATGTGAGATGGACGCAGATTTTTCTCATAACCCAAATGATTTAATAAAGTTATTTAATATGTGTCGTGTAAATGGCGCAGATATGGCTATAGGATCACGTTATAAATCAGGTGTTAATGTAGTTAACTGGCCAATGAATCGTGTGTTGTTGTCTTATTTTGCCTCAAAATATGTGCAAGTGATTACTCGTATGAATATTAATGATGCTACAGCAGGATTTATTTGTTATAAAAGAAAAGTGTTGGAGGCTATAAATTTTGATACAATTCAGTTTGTAGGTTATGCTTTTCAAATTGAGATGAAATTCAAGGCTTATATAAAAGGATTTAAAATAGAAGAAGTTCCTGTGATTTTTACAGACAGAACAAAAGGAACCTCGAAAATGGATGGATCAATTATCTCTGAAGCAGTTTTTGGGGTAATTTTAATGAAATTTAAAAGTTTGTTTATAAAGTAAGTCTGAAAAGAAAAATATTATGAATAAAGTACTTATTAAAAATGCAAATATTGTTAATGAAAATGAAATTTTTCATGGCGATGTATACATAGAAGGAAAGTATATTGTTGAGATTGCAGAACAAATCAGCGCAAAATCAGCTGATGTAAATGTTTATGATGCAGAAGGGAAATATCTATTGCCTGGAGTTATTGATGATCAGGTGCACTTTAGAGAACCAGGGCTAACTCATAAGGCTACTATTGAGTCTGAATCAAGGGCAGCCGTTGCAGGAGGAATTACTTCTTTTATAGAAATGCCAAATACTAACCCTCAAACAACAACTATTGATGAGTTAAATAATAAATTCATGATAGCGAAGGCATCATCTTATGCAAATTATTCATTTATGTTTGGAGGAACAAATGATAATTTGGATGAAATAATGAAGGTTGATTCTGCTAATGTTGCTGGAATAAAATTATTTTTAGGATCATCTACAGGGAATATGTTAGTAGATAATGAAGAAGTATTGGAAAAAATATTTTTAAGTACTGATATGTTAATTTCTGTTCATTGTGAAGATGAAGGTACTGTAAAAAGAAATTTAGAAATACATAAAGCTGAATTTGGAGATGATATTCCTATGAGATATCATCCGATAATAAGGAGTGAAGAAGCATGTTATTTATCTTCTTCAAAAGCAATTCAATTAGCTAAAAAAACAGGAGCTAGATTGCATGTATTTCATTTATCTACAGCCAAGGAAACTACTCTTTTCACTAATAAGATACCTTTAGAAGAAAAGAAAATTACAGCAGAAGTATGTGTACATCATTTGTGGTTTACTGATAAAGACTACGATGAAAAAGGAACGTTAATTAAATGGAATCCAGCTGTTAAAACTCAAGCTGATAAAGATGGGTTATGGGAAGCTTTGTTGGATGATAGAATAGATGTAATAGCAACAGATCATGCGCCACATACAAAAGAAGAAAAAGAGAACCTTTATACGAATGCTCCTTCTGGAGGTCCATTAGTTCAACATGCTTTAGTAAGTATGTTAGAGGCTTATCATAATGGTAAAATTGGGTTAGAGAAGATTGTAGAGAAAATGTGTCATAATCCTGCTAAATTATTCAATGTTGATAAGAGAGGATATATAAAAGAAGGCTATTTTGCTGATATGGTTCTGGTTGATTTGAATAAACCTTGGACAGTAACTGAAGATAATATTTTTTATAAATGTGGATGGTCTCCTTTTTATGGGAATACATTTAAATCAAGGATATCTCATACATTTGTGAATGGGAACTTAGTGTATAAGAATTTCAAGTTTTATGATATTAAAAAAGGAATGCGGTTAACTTTTAATAGGTAGTGATGTGTAGGATTTTGATAATATTATTATTTGTAACAGTTTCATGTGATAAGAACTTTAAGGCTCCAAAGCCAGATAATCTTATTGAGCAACCGGTTATGGAAAAAATTTTATATGACATAAAATTACTTCAAGCTTCAAAGAGTAAAAAGTTTAAGGTTTTAAAAGATAATAATGTTCAGTCGGATGTGTATATCTATCAGAAATATAAAATAGATAGCATTACTTTAAGGCAAAATATAGCGTATTATGCTACAGTTTCATTTAAAAAACGGAAGGAGATAGAGGAGCGTATTAGGTTACAATTTGTTGCAAATAAAGAAGCTATTGGGGAAGAGGCTAAGGAAATGCTTGAAGAGAAAAAAATAGAGGATGGAGTAAAGAAAGTAAAAGATAGTTTAAGGTTTCCGAAAGAAAAATTTAAAGAGAAACTGAAAAATGATATAATTCATACTCAAGATTTGATGCTTTCAAATAATTATAAGGAGTGGGTGTTGGTTCATTCAACCTTAAAAGAAGAAAAAAGTGCTGTTAGAGGAAATAAAATTGATATAATTAAACTTTTAGCAAATAATAATAATAATCAGCATAGAGTCGATATTCCCACAAAGCTTTTAGAAGGTCGATATGAGTTTAGTGTTTATGCAAAAAAAGCAGAAATGGGTTTTGTAAGATTGCGTATAGGAACAACAGGATACCCTGTTGTTTTTGATTTAATTAATGGGAGTGTAATAGGGGAGCAAGAAGGGGTTGTTGCTAATATTACAGAAAAGGAATCAGGTTGGTTTAAGTGTTCAATTAAGTGTTCTGTTGCTAAGGTTTCAGTAGTTAGAGTTAATATTTTTAGTTCTAATTCTGTATCTGATTTCTCAGGAAATGAAATAGAAGGCGTCTATTTGAGAGAGGTTGAATTAAAAAAAATAGAAAACAGATAAAATAATAGTTTGCTCTTGTTTTTTATCGAATAAATAATTTGTAAAAAAGAATTTTGCGAAAAATTAGAGGTTTTACTTCATAAATTGTTATATGTGTATTAAATCCTCTTGGACGATAACTATCTGTTTGTTGGGGATTGTTGTTTTATGCTGGTTGTCAGTTTTTTAACTAAATTTTTTAACCTACATTAGCCACCTAAATAAAGATGTGGCCAATATTTTAGTTTAAAATTTTATATAATGAAAAAAGAATTATTATTATCAGTCTTGTTATTTGTTTTCACATTTATTGTGAAAGCTCAAGTAGTTATCGAAACTAGTGAAGAGACGATTAGTGAAGTGGAGAGTGTTAAGCCTGAGGTGTTGACTGCTAACTTTGATTTTGTAGTAACTGATACAGGAGTCAATAGTAAGCAGCATGAATACGGTTCTGGTTTTTTTAAACAGAAATATATAATTATATCTGCAAAAAAAGTAGGTGGTTTGGGAGGAGATAAGGATCCTTTAACAGGAGAGCCTCATTTTCAAATATATTGCGCTACGATAAAAAAGACTGGTGATCTTGATAGACCATTAGGATACTCAAGGATTTTAAATACTAATGATAATGAAGGCACAATTACATTCTCTCCAGATCAAAAAACAGTGTATTATACTAGAAGCTTACTAGGGGATAAGAGGAATTACCAATTATTTCGAGCAAAAGATTCTGTAGGGAATGGTCAATGGTTGAATGAAGAGAAGATTCATTTTAATAGTGAAGATTATTCAGTAGAGAACCCATATTTATCTGAAGATGGTAAAACATTATATTTTTCATCTGATATGCCTGGGGGACAAGGGGGATATGATTTATATTCAGTTAATGTAAATAATGACGGTACAATTGATAGTCCAGTTAACTTAGGTGATAGTGTTAATACTTCAAAAGATGAACGAACACCATTTATCGATAAAAAAGACAAGTATTTTTATTTTGCTTCAAATGGACATAATACAATGGGAGGCTTAGATGTTTTTAGGGCTAGGAATGTAAACGGAAAGTTTGTTAGACCTCTAAATTTAGGGCCTACAATAAATAGTCCAGAAGATGACTATGCGTTTATGCTTGCTAATGAGCAGCGTGGATATGTTACTTCGGCAAAAGCTGGAGGTATGGGTGGTTCTGATGTTTATAAATTGAGATTAAAATATAATAAGCAAGCTATTAAAGGAATTGTTAAGGATGAGTTGACAAAAAATATCATTACAGATGCTGTTGTTGAAATAGTTGATATAGATGGTAATGTTGTTCCGGTAAAAACTAATAAGTCAGGAGAGTTTTCTGCTTATATTGATCCTTATGAAGTGTATACAATAAATACAAGTAAGGAGGGGTATAACGATAATACTATTGAGTTTCCTACCAATTCTGCAACTCAACGTGTTTTTAAAGTAGAGGTTAATTTAGAGCAAACTGCCCCAGAAATTGTAGAGGTAGAGGGTAAAACAATGATTAAAATTGAAAACATATACTTTGCTTTTGATAAATCTATTATTAAGCCAGCTTCTAAAGTTTCGTTGGATAAGATTGTTAGTGTTTTAGAAGAAAATCCAATGATGAAAATAGAGGTTAATGCGCATACTGATATTAGAGGTAGTGCTCCGTATAACATGGCATTGTCGAAAAGAAGAGCTGCTTCAACTATGAGGTATCTTATTTCTAAAGGGATAGATGCTAAAAGGTTGATCTCCGAAGGCTATGGGGAAACGCAAACAATTCAAGACTGTATATCTAATGAATGTACTGATGAAGAACATGAAATAAACAGAAGAATTGAGTTCATTATTGTCAGTGAATAAATGACTATTAATAACATACAGAAATATAGAGGCTACCTTGTTTATAGGTAGCTTTTTTTATGTGTTGAATTGTTATTTTTTAACTTTGGTAGTATTTGATAGGTTTTTGTGTTAAAAATGATTTAAAAAAACATGCATTTCATCGATTTTATTTGCTGTATACCCTAATAGTAAATTAACCAATAATTTCTCAATAATAACAAATGTTAATTGATTAATTCTTATTAATATAGGTTAATTTCTAATATATTTGTAATTACGTGGATGTAAAAAGCTATAAAACAGCTACTTGTGTAGTACTAGGGATTTTGAAATTATCTTTTTTCGTATATATTTGCAGTGTAATTAATCAATATAATAATCTTTGGGGGTTATTTTAAAAAAAAATAAGATGAAAAAGAGTATAGTATTAGTAGCGGTAGTTTCAGTAATGTTTGCATCATGTGGTAGAAGCGGATGGAGTTGTAAAAAACGTTATTGCGAAGTTAAAAAAGATAAGGTTGAAGCTATGAAAAGTAAAATCATAGTTGAAAATAAATGTGCTATTGTACAGCCGTAATTTTCGGTAAAATAAAATTTAAAAAGTTGTGATTCAAATCACAACTTTTTTTTTGCTTTAAAAGGTTAATTTAGAGGCTTTATAAGGATGGGATAATATGGAGTTGATGACCTTAGTTTCGTTATTTGTGTAAAATTTATAAAACACCTCATGATTGTTGGTGTTCGAGTTTTTTTTGTTTAAAACGTATTGGACTTGTTTAGCGACGGCTTTCCCAGAATCAATAATAGTAATGTTGTCAGGTAGTATGTTTTCGATTTGAGGTATTAAAAAAGGGTAGTGGGAGCATCCTAATACCAGATAGTCAATGTCTTTTTTTATCATTGGTTCGAGGTACTCGGTTAATAAGTTTTTTGTCTCTTCTGAATTGATTTTTCCGTTTTCTATAAGCTCAACAAGTCCAGCGCCAACTTGTTCTATAATTTCAATATCTTGGTTATATAGTTCTGATTTACTGTGGAATAATTGGCTTGAAAGGGTTCCTTTAGTAGCTAATACGCCTATGGTTTTCGTTTTGGAGTTTAAAGCAGCTGGCTTTATAGCGGGTTCAATACCGATAAAAGGGATGTTGTATTTATTTCTTAAGTACTTAATGGCATTTGTTGTGGCGGTATTACAAGCAACAACAATAATTTTACACCCCATTTCTAATAATAAATTGGTGTTTTTAACACATAGGTCAATTATATCTTGTTTACTTTTCTGTCCGTAGGGAGTATTGGTGCTATCAGCTAAATATATGGTACTTTCATTAGGAAGTAATTGGTGGATTTCATGCCAGATAGAAATCCCTCCAATTCCAGAGTCAAATACACCTATGGGATTATTGTTTGTCATATTAAAAAATGCCATTACATTATAAACTTGTTATTTGTAATGGCATTGAAATTAGTTATTTAATGATTATGATACTGCTTTTAATTGGCTTAGTTTTGATTTTGTTAATTTTTTTTCTGCATAGTTTCTGTCAACAACTAAGTTTTTGTCATCTGCACTAGGGAGTTCAAACATTGCATCGGTTAAAATTGATTCGCATAGAGAGCGAAGTCCTCTAGCTCCTAGTTTATACTCAATAGCTTTTTCAACAATATACTCTAATGCATCATCTTTAATATCAAATAAGATATCGTCCATTTCAAACAATTTCTTATATTGTTTGATGATTGCATTTTTGGGCTCAGTTAAAATTGCTCTTAATGTTTTTGTATCTAAAGGGTCCATGTATGTTAGTACAGGTAAACGTCCAATGATTTCAGGTATTAATCCGAAATCTTTTAGGTCTTTAGGGATGATGTATTGTAGTAAATTATCTTCGTCAATATTATCATCATCTTTTGAGGCGCTATATCCAACAGCTTGCATATTTAAGCGTTTAGTAATAGCACGTTCAATACCGTCAAAAGCTCCTCCTGCAATGAATAAAATATTTTCAGTATTTACTTCAATAAATTTTTGATCAGGATGTTTTCTCCCCCCTTTTGGCGGAACGTTAACCACAGTTCCTTCAAGAAGCTTTAATAAGGCTTGTTGTACGCCTTCTCCTGAAACATCTCTTGTTATTGAAGGGTTGTCGCTTTTTCTGGCAATCTTATCTATTTCATCAATAAAAACAATCCCTCTTTCAGCTTTTTCAAGGTTGTAATCGGCTGCTTGAAGTAAGCGTGTTAAAATAGTTTCGACATCTTCTCCTACATATCCAGCTTCAGTAAGTACTGTAGCATCAACGATGGCAAGTGGGATACTAAGCATTTTAGCAATAGTTTTTGCCATTAATGTTTTTCCAGTACCTGTTTGTCCAACCATGATGATGTTGCTTTTCTGAATTTCTATGTCATCATCATCATCACTTTTCGGTTGCAGTAATCTTTTGTAGTGATTGTAAACAGCTACTGAAATTACTTTTTTACTAAAACTTTGCCCGATAATGTATTCATCAAGAAAAGCTTTTATATCCATAGGTTTTCTCAGGTTAAATTCTGTAGAAAGTGCATCATCATCATTTCCTGCTGATTCTTCCAAAACTATTCCATGAGCCTGTTCAATACATTGGTCACAGATGTGAGCGTCCAAACCTGCTATTAATAAGCTGGTTTCTGGTTTCTTCCTTCCACAAAATGAACAAGATAATTCTTCTTTTGCCATTGTATTTTATTTTTCTCTAACTAATATTTCGTCAATCATTCCGTATTCTTTTGCTTTGTCAGCTCTCATCCAATAATCTCTGTCAGAGTCGTTGTATACTTTGTCGAATTCCTGTCCTGAGTGTTTAGAAATAATTTCGTATAATTCTTTCTTTAAGGTAAGAATTTCTCTAGCAGTAATTTCTATATCACTAGCCTGTCCTTGGGCTCCACCTAAAGGCTGGTGAATCATGACTCTAGAGTGAGTTAATCCAGATCTTTTTCCAGCTGCACCAGCACATAATAAAACAGCTCCCATAGATGCGGCCATTCCTGTACAGATAGTTGCAACATCAGGTTTTATAAACTGCATGGTGTCGTAAATTCCTAAACCTGCATAAACACCTCCTCCAGGGGAATTAATGTATATTTGAATATCTTTTGAAGCATCAATACTTTCTAAGAATAATAATTGAGCTTGAACAACATTTGCCACCTGATCGTTAATTCCAGTTCCTAAAAAGATGATTCTGTCCATCATTAATCGAGAGAATACATCAAATATAGCAACGTTCATTTGTCTTTCTTCGACAATATTAGGAGTCATACCTTGAGGGTACATACTACTTAATATTTTGTCGTAATGCATGCTATTTATTCCGTGGTGCTTAGTAGCGTATTTTTCAAATTCTTTACCGTAATTCATATTGAAACTATATTTTTATCAATTTAAACAAAAAAGCGTCAAACAAAAAGTTTAACGCCTTAAAGATACTTAAAAATTCTTTGTTATGCTTAGTTGTAAACTTCTTTAATGAACTCTTCGTAGTTCAATTCTTTAACTTTTAAGTTTACATTTTCTTTGTAAAATGCTAGTAGTTTTTGACTGACTAATTGTTCGCTTAATTTTCGAGTTTCATCTTGGTTAGATAATACTCTTGCTGCAATACTTTCTAGTTCTTCGTCAGAAGGGTTTGTTTGTCCAAATTGCGCCATTTGAGCTCTTATCATATCAATTGAATGTGCTTTCAGGTCTTCAAATTGAACTTTAATGTCGTTATCTTTTAATAGTTTTCCTTCAATTAATTGGTAACGTAATGCTTTTTCTGATTTAGCGTATTCTTCTTTAGCTTGCTCTTCAGTTAAAGGAGTTTCTCCAGCTGTTTGCATCCATTTTTCTAAAAACGTTTGTGGTAAATCAAATTTTGTAGTTTCTACTAAATGTTCAGTTACATCATTCAATAAGCGTTGATCAGCTTGCTGAGCAAATTGCTTTTGAGCGTCTTCTTGTAAGCGAAGCTTTAATTCATCTTCAGAGGTTACTACATCCTTGCCAAATAATTTGTCAAAGAATTCTTGGTTCATTTCAGCTAATTCTCTATTGTTCGTTTCAGTGATTTCAAACGAAACTTCAGTTTCTAAATTTGGAACGTCATCAGGACTTATTTTTAATGCGCTCACTAAATCGTGCTCTTGGTTAAATAAGTTTTTTGTTTTTAACGTAATAATGTCACCAATTTTAGCCTTTAAAAATTTTCCAGTATTTGTTTTTCCTTTAATTTTATCCAGGCTGATAGTGGTAGTGTTTTCTATTGCTTTCTCTTCATTCTTGAATACTCCAGTAATTTCCGTTTCTTCAGTGATTTCTGTTGTAGCAATTATTTTACCGTATTGTTTTCTGATATTTTCTATTTGGTCGTTAATAGTTTTTTCATCAGCAACAATGTTATATTGTGTAATCGCTTCTTTGTTTTTTAGGCTTACGTCAAACGTAGGCGCTAAACCTAATTCAAATTGAAAAGAGAAGTTTTCTTCATCCCAGTTTAAGTTTTCTTGCTCTCTTGGTAGTGGATTTCCTAAAAGATCAAGTTTTTCTTCAGTAAGGTATTTGTTTAAGTTTTCTTGTAGTAATTTATTTACTTCATCAACTAAAACTGATTTTCCGTACTGTTTTTTGACCATTCCCATAGGAACTTGACCTTTACGAAAACCAGGTATGTTTGCTTTTTTACGGTAGTCAGTTAGCACTTTTTCTACTTTTTCATTGTAATCGTCTTTTTCGATTGCAACTGTTACAACTGCATTAAGTGCATCAACGTTTTCTCTTGTAATATTCATATTAATATATTTGAAATACTAAATTTAAGTGTGCAAAAATAGCACATTTTTATAAGCTTACAAATTATTTGCAGCTACTAGTGGTTTAATTACTTGACTCTTGGTGGTGATTAAAAATAATATGATTCAATTTTGCATCTATTTTTGATCCTTTTTTAATAGTTTATATAAAATAGATTGGGATATAGATAGTAATATGCTAAATAATAAAGCCCAAAGAATACTTGTTACTGTAAATCCGTCGATAAAGTACCCTGTCAATAATACTATTATGGCATTAATAATAAATAAAAATAACCCCAACGTAATTATCGTTAATGGTATGGTGAAAAATATTAATATCGGCTTAATAAATGTATTAAGGAATCCAAGTACAATAGCAACGAAAACAGCAGTTGTGTAGTTTTCAATGGTTATGCCGGGGAGTATGTTAGCTATAGCGAAAACTGCTATAGCACTTAATATGATTTTTAAAATGTAATTCATTTCATTGTTTGTTTGAAATGAGTAGAGCGAAAAGTATACCACAAAAAAAACGTTGCCAATTTGGCAACGTTTTTTGAAATTATATTAGAAAAAATAATTAGTCGATATAAACCGTTGGGTATGTTCCAGGATTAGTTAGTGGGACAGTAGCTCCAAACTCTTCATTAATCCTTTTAAGAATGATATTTGCGATAAAGGCATAGCCTCTTGCTGTTGGGTGAACGCCATCTAAAGAAAATCCACCTCCAGTAGCAAATTCAGAAGTTATAGTTCCTCCGTCAAAACTTAATCCTCCATTTGAAAGTTGCTCCATAGCACTTTTTACATCAACTAATATAACATCAGGGTTGTTACCGGTAAGTAAGCTAATTGAGTTGTTGTATGCGGTTTGAGCATTAGCAATCATTGTAACTTCGTTATCCGTTAGTGCTTGCCCATCATTTAAAGGAACTCCAACGCCAATTACAGAAGCAGGATTTGTAGGGTCGGCTAAAGTACCTATTAATGGTGCTGTGGTTAATAAAATTAAGTCAGCTGCTGTTGCTTGTCTTATAGATGGAAGGCCTAAAACGGACAGGTTTGTAAGACTTTCGTCCTCTATGACTAAGGCATTTTGACCCGCTGCAAAGTTAATTGTTCTTTGAGCAAGTTCAGCAGCATTTATAAAGCCGCCTACCATTGCAGTGGCTAAACCGCCATTGTAAGTAGCGTATGCTGCATTTGTTCCGGCAGCTGTAGTTGCGTCCATTGGAATTGCATCAAACGGAACAGTAGTGAAATAAGGTATTGAGGTTACACTTGGTAAATTCATTACTACTCCTTTTGCTCCATTAGCAGTTAATGAATTTAATAAAGCGTCGTAAGTTCCGTGGAATACAGTAGGGTCAGTAATGTCGTTTGAACCATACGTTGCTGGGTCTGTGTTTCCTGTTTGATCTACTCCAACCCCTCCTGAGGTGGCAAAAGATAGAATATCATTATTTCCTATCCATAAAGAAAAAAAAGTAGGGTTTTGTGCAACTGCGTCACCGATCATTGTCGCAGAACTACTTGATGCAAATCTTGCAAAAAATGGATTTGCAGTTCCTAGTGGTATTCCAGAAATGTTTCCATATGCGTTTGAGAGTAAGTGAAATGATTTTGCGCTAGGAGCACTTGTATTGTTGAATGGGCCAGTTAAAATATTACTTACTTCTGTCGTTGGAGTTTCTGTTAAAACTGTAGGTACTAACGGGTCTCCACTTAGGACAAATTTATTAGGAGTTATTTGTGCACCATTTAGTGTTAGTCCTCCAAGATTGTCATTTACTAATGGTTGTGTAAAGGTTCCGCCGCCTGCATGACTAAATCTGTCAGCCATTATGTTTGGATAGGAGTACTTTTGTCCTTCTAAATACAAGGCTCCATCAGCAAAACCTGCGGTAAGTGAGTTCCCTACGGATACAAACTTACTAAAATCTGCTGTCCCTGAAGAATATGCTCCTGCATCTTCAATTGAATTCTCTAATTCAGGCTCACAGGCAACTAAGCCCAAAGCCATGATTGTTATATATTTTAAATTTTTCATAGTATCTTTTTTTTAAACTCTTATAATTTATATGATAATCCTAAGCCTGGGGCAAATACAGTAGATTTGTATGTTCCGCCAAATGGTACGTTTTGCCCATTTTCTTGATAGTGATCATAAGAGTTCTCAATTTCTTCAAAATGTAAGTATAGAAATGAAGCGTCAATTGATAATTTACTATTTACTTTGTATGATAATCCTGCAGTGTATCCAACTGAATCGTTACGTGGGGTTTCTGGAGCGAAATATCCGTCCTGAACAGGTGATTCATCAAAATAGATACCAGTTCTTAAGCTTAGTTTGTCACATGCTTTATATTGTAGCCCAAATCTGAATGTTTCAGTGTCTTTGTAATTCCTTGGGTTAACTGAGGTTGGTGCGTCATTGTTAAATTCGACTACTAAAGCTTCATATTCACTCCATTGTGTGAAGTTGTAGTCAAATGCGAATAAAAATTTATCACAAAACTCATAAGAAAGTCCCATGGTTACTTCGGCAGGTAATGGTAGTTCTGCGTCAAAATTAGCGTCTGAAAAGTCCCCTGGTAAAAAATCAGGAACATTTTCAAAGTCAGCGTCACCACCTTTAACTTCCATAATAATTTTAGACCTGTAGTTGAAACCAATGTTTAATTTTTCAATTGGTTTTAGCATAACCCCTAAGGTATACCCCCAGGCAGAAACTCCTTTTTGATCAAGAGTTACATTGGTTCTGTTTCCTTCGGTATCACTTAAACTTCTATTTAAGTTTTTGTTTAGTGTCACCGCACCGTTTACGTAAATTGGCCCACCACCAACACTTAGTTTATCGCTAATTTTAACAGCAACTGTTGGTTGTACATAAATAGCCTTTAGATCAATGTTGTTAACAAGATGAGATCCAGACCAATCTTTTTCCCATTCAACTGAACTACCATACGGAGTATATACTCCAAGTCCAAATGCTAACCAGTCGTTGGCTTTGTATGTAGCGTAGAAATTAAAAGGAGTACCTAAAGGGGTGTCAGTATTCTCAGCAATTCCATATTGTTTGTTTTCAAATCTTGTTTCTCCAATAATACCAGATGCACCAAGAGAGAAATTCATCTTTCCGTCTAAAAAAGAAATACTTGCTGGGTTGAAAAATATAGATTCAGCACTACTGATCACCGCGACACCTGTGTGTCCCATGGCTAATTGTTTCTGTCCTTGAATAGATACTCTATAACCACCGGCATAGAGGGTTGATCCTACAAGAAAAAACAATGCAAAAGATAAAAGTTTTTTCATAATAAAAAATTTGATTTCAATTAAGTTAAAATGTTGTGTATGTTATGCATACATAGCAATAATACGATAATTTAAGAAAACCGCATAGTTTTCTCATAAAATTCTTGGGGTTTTTCAGCGTGTAGCCAATGTCCGGCATTATCAATTTTTTGAATGCTAGCATTAGGGAAAATAGAATTGATTACAACAGAATCTTCTGTTGTAATGTATTTAGAGTTTCCGCCTTTTAAAAATAATGTTGGCTTTGTATAGGTTTTATTTGTTTGAAAGCTGGTGACTACCTCATTGTATTTTTCAGAAAGAACAGGAAGGTTAAAGCGGTATGCTAGTGTTTTCTTTTCTTTTCGATAAATGTTTTTCATTAAAAACTGGATAACACCAGTTTCTGTAATGTATTTGTTTAAGGAAGCTTCTATTTCTTTCCTCGATGTTTGTTTTGAAAAATCAATTTCGGAAAGAGCTTTTAAGATGTATTGATGGTGGGCTGGATATGTTTTTGGGGCAATATCAGCAACAATTAGTTTTTTTATTAGTTCTGGGTAAGTTATGGCAAATTGCATTGCTGTTTTTCCTCCCATTGAATGGCCAAGAAGGATGCAGTTTTCTAGTTGATAATGATCAATATAGTTTTTTAAATCTTGAACCATTAATGTGTATGAAAACTCATTATCATGAAAACTTCTTCCATGATTTCGCTGGTCAATCAAATGAACTTCAAAGTTTTCGGCATATTTATTCCCTAGTGTTTTCCAGTTATCAGACATGCCTAAAAAACCATGAAGAATTATTAACGGTTCTCCTGATCCTAGAATTTTTGAATGAAGAGTTTGCATAATTAAGTTATCCTTTTAGCTTGTTTAAATACATGTTAATCACATTTTCAATACCTAAATAAATAGATTCAGAAATTAATGCGTGACCAATTGAGACTTCAAGTAGTTCAGGGATATTTTCTTTGAAAAAACGAATGTTACTCAAACTTAAATCGTGTCCAGCATTAATTCCGATGTTCAAGTTATTTGCTAATATGGCACATTTGGTATATGGATCTATTGCTTTAAGGTTGCCTTTGCTGTATTGTTGGGCAAAGGTTTCGGTGTATAGCTCTATCCTGTCAGCGCCAATGTTTTTTGCTCCTTCAATCATTTCTAATGTTGGGTCAACAAATACAGAGGTGCGAATATTGTTTCTTTTAAACTCACTAATAACGTCTGTTAAAAAAGCATGATTTTTAATAGTATCCCATCCTGCGTTTGAAGTTATGGCATCAACTGCATCGGGAACTAGGGTAACTTGTGTGGGTTTTGTTTCTAATACTAAGGCGATAAATTTTGTGTTTGGATTACCTTCTATATTAAATTCTGTAGTAACTATTTTTGTCAAATCACGTGCGTCTTGGTATCTGATGTGTCTTTCATCTGGTCTAGGGTGTATGGTAATCCCCTCTGCGCCAAATCGCTCAATATCGCTAGCTACGGTTAGTAGGTTTGGGGTGTTTCCTCCTCTTGAATTTCTTAAGGTCGCAATTTTATTTATGTTTACGCTTAACTTTGTCATGTATGTAAAAATTGAAGCGCAAATTTAAGGCTAATTCCTATAAATTGGTTAATTTGCATTATAAAATTATAGCTAATGAATCTTAGTGAACTCATTATAAATGATATTAGACTTGTTGATATTAAGCAGGAAATAAGTTTAATACAGCAAATGTTTAATAATCTTACTTATTCGCATATCCCAATTAGTGATGGAGTCTCTTTTATAGGATGTATTTCTGAAAATGATACGCATTGTTTTGAATCAGGGGTTTTGATAAAGGACTGTGAATATGCAATTGAATTGTTTTCTGTTAATTGGGATACTAATTGGTTGGATGTTTTAGAAGCTTTTGCTCAAAATTTAACAAATGTAATGCCTGTTTTAAGGGATGGGGTTTATGTAGGGTATTATGAGTTGAAAGATATTATTAGCTTATTTGATCAAACACCATTTTTTTTCGAACCAGGATCTGTGTTAATAGTTAAAAAAGGAGTTAAAGATTATTCTTTTAGTGAAATTGCTCAGATAGTGGAGTCAAATAACGCTAAAATATTAGGTGTTTTTTTATCCAATTTTGAAAATGATTTAGCGGAAATTACTGTGAAAATTAGCAATACAGGTTTGTCAGATATTATACAAACATTCATACGATATGGATATGAGGTAATTTCTGGGCATGAGGAAGAGTCATATGTTCAGAATTTAAAAGATAGGTCAAGTTATTTAAAAAAATATTTGAATATATAATCATGATGAAAGTTGCTATATATGGAAGGTTTGAAAATAATTTTCCTAAAGAATACGTAAGTATAGTATTGAAACAGCTGGATGTTCATGAAATGTCTGTATATGTAGAATCCTCTACGTTAAAATACGTGAATGAAATTTCTAATAAAAAATATAAGTCTTTTAATTCATATAAGGATTTAGATGAGTCATTTACTTTTTTTATAAGTATTGGAGGGGATGGAACCATTTTAAGGTCTATTTCATATGTTAGAAATTCTGGGATACCAATCGTAGGTGTTAATACTGGTAGGATGGGGTTTTTAGCAACTATTCAAAAAGATAAGATAATATCTTCGATAGATGAGATAGTGAATGGAGAATATCAAATATCAGAGAGAGGCTTATTAATGTTGAGGAGTGAAACCTCTATTCCTGGATTAGATAAGGAGTTTAATTTTGCTTTAAATGAAATAGCTGTTAGTAGGAAGAATACCACATCTATGATAAAAGTAAAAACGTACTTAAATAATGAGTACCTAACTTCGTATTGGGCAGATGGCTTAATTGTTGCTACACCAACTGGATCAACGGGATATTCTTTGAGCTGTGGAGGCCCAGTAGTAGCACCGGATTCAGATAGTTTTGTGCTTACTCCAATAGCGCCGCATAATCTTAATGCTAGGCCTTTAGTAATTCCTGAAAACACAACAATTAAACTCATTGTTGGGGGTAGAGAACAATTGCACTTAGCATCGTTAGACTCCCGAATAATCACAGTTGAAAATGGTACAGAACTGATAATCGAAAAAGCCAATTTTAGTATAAAAATGATTGAGCCAAAAGGGGAGAGTTTTCTACATACACTTCGTAATAAACTTTTATGGGGAGAAGATAATAGAAACTAAAGCAATAAATATTGAGAAATGATGTTTTATAGTGAGCATGTTTAATTGCTAAACCTGAGTCATTTTTTTATATATTTGCAAACTTTTGGAACATTATGTATCGTTTAATTATTTTATTATTATTGTCTTGTAGTTATTCTTTTGGGCAAATTCATGAAGTTGGATTGTTTTTTGGAGGTTCAAACGCAATAGCTGATGTAGGGTCTGGGAAATATATCAGCCCGAATGATATTGCTATAGGAGGAATCTATAAATGGAATAGAAGCCCAAGACATTCCTATAGATTATCTGCAATATATGCGCGTATTAATGGAGATGATAAAAACTCACCTGATCCTAGAAGGAAAGAAAGAGGATATTCTTTTAAAAATGAAGTCAAAGAAATTACTGCAGGAATGGAATTTACATTCTGGGAATTTGATTTACATGACCAACATAATTACGCTGTTAAAACAACACCATATTTATTTACAGGAATAACGTATTTAAATTATGACGCTTTAGCGTTAAATCCAAATAAAAAAATAGAAAGGTATAATTCACATAATGCTCTTGCAATTCCAATGACAGTAGGGGTTAAATCTGCAATTACAAAACAATTTATTTTAGCATTTGAAATAAGCGCACGATATACTTTCACAGATGATCTTGATGGTAGTAATCCTGTTCGTGATAAAGCAATTTATGAGTCTCTAAAGTTTGGGAATGTCAATAGTAATGATTGGTATGTTTTTACAGGGATTACACTTACGTATACTTTTGGAAAAAACCCTTGTTTTTGCAACACAAATTAACATATGAATTTTTTAGAGCAAATTGATTTAAAAAAAGTACCAAAGCATATTGCTATTATAATGGATGGTAATGGGCGTTGGGCTAAAAAAAGAGGGTTGTTACGTGTTTTTGGTCATGAGAAAGGAGCTAAAGCAGTTCGGGAAGCAATTGAAGCAGCTGGAGAATCAGGAGTTAAGTATTTAACATTGTACGCTTTTTCTACAGAAAACTGGAATAGGCCAAAAGCCGAAGTAGATAAGTTGATGAATCTCTTGATGTCTTCATTAAAAAAAGAATTTAAGTCGCTTAATGAAAATAATATTAAGCTTTGCGCAATTGGCAATTTAAATGAATTGCCTGAAAAAGCATATAAAGAACTGTCTGAGGTAATTGAGAAAACTAAAGATAATGATAAATTGGTGTTGACATTAGCGCTAAGTTATGGATCAAGGAATGAAATTGTTAAAACAGTTAAAGAAATAGCAGAGAAAGTTAAAAATAACATAATTTCTCTTGAAAGTATTGACGATTCAATTATTAATGAGCATCTTTACACGCGAAATTTGCCAGACGTAGATTTACTTATTAGAACTAGTGGTGAGCAACGAATAAGTAATTTTTTATTGTGGCAAATAGCATATGCTGAATTATATTTTACAAATGTACTTTGGCCAGATTTTAAAAAAGATGACCTGTACGAGGCAATATTAAATTATCAAAATAGAGAACGACGATTTGGAAAAACAAGTGAACAACTTAAATAGAAAAATATACTTTAGTTTAGTATTTATTATTTTGGTTTTTAGTACTAAATTAAGTGCGCAAGAAACTAACTATGTATCAGGAACAAAGTATCTCATAGAAGAAATATCTGTCTCAGGAAATACAAGTTTTAACAAGCAGACAATTATTACATTTTCTGGATTAAGAAAAGGACAAGAACTAATAATTCCTGGAGAGAAAACAAGTAATGCTATAAAAAAATTATGGTCATCTAATTTGTTTAGTGATGTAAATTTATATGTTACTAAAACAGAAGGGCGATCGGTGTTTTTAGAAATAGAAATAAAGGAGTTGCCAAGCATAGAAGAGGTAAGTATTGTTGGAGTGAGGAAAGGCAAACATGACGAAATCATTAAGGAAAATAAATTAACAAAAGGAGTTAAGGTAACAGAGAACCTTTTAACTACAACTAAAAATTATTTACAAAATAAGTATGCTAAAGAAGGCTATATTAACAGTAAAGTATATTTAAATCCGATTTCTGTAAAAGATTCTACCGATAAAGAGAAAATTAACTTAGTAGTAAATATTGATAAAGGTAAAAAAATAAAAATATCACATATTGATTTTACGGGGAATGAAAATATGACCTCTAGTAAGCTTAGTAAGAAGATGAAAAATACTAAAGTACGTGGGCTTAAGAATCCACTGCGTATTTTTAAACGCTCTAAGTTTGTTGAGAAAGATTATGAGGAAGATTTAGAGAAGATAGTTACTACCTATAAAGAAAAAGGGTATAGAGATGTTAAAGTTGAAGGGAGTGATCCTGTGTTTAATGAGAATCAGACTATTTCATTAAAAATTGATATAAAAGAAGGGAAGAAATATTATATCGGAGATATTGATTTTACTGGAAATACTGTTTATACGGATAAATATCTTAAACGCAAGTTAGGTTTGTATAAAGGGGATGTGTATAATGGGGTATTGTTAGAAAAGCAAATTGCAGATGTTTCTAATCCAGATGCTGATGATATCACTAATTTATATCAAAATAATGGGTATATGTTTTCTAGTGTAGTACCTGTTGAAGTAGGAGTTAGAAATGATACAATAGATTTTGAAATTAGAGTTTCAGAGGGTAAATTGACTCATTTTAAGTACATTACGGTTACAGGAAATGACAAAACCAATGACCATGTTGTGTATAGGGAGTTGCGGACTAAACCTGGGCAGGTGTATAGTAAACAAAATATTATTAGAAGTTTACGAGAGCTTGGTCAAATGGGATTCTTTGATGCTGAA
>Ga0209291_1000238_pt1 | contig 54272 bp, 42 predicted proteins | sample GOMGulsemesocosm_FD_184633 | JGI IMG/M metagenome (GOLD analysis project Ga0209291, IMG submission 184633) | Methane-oxidizing microbial communities from mesocosms in the Gulf of Mexico - GOM9B Gulf of Mexico (SPAdes) (version 2) | ecosystem: Environmental > Aquatic > Marine > Cold seeps...
GAGAAGGCGGAAGCTGAGAAAGTAACAGCCGAGAAAGTAGCAGCAGAGAAAGTAGCAGCAGAGAAAATAGAAGCTGAGAAAATAGAAGCTGAGAAAATAGAAGCTGAGAAAATAGAAGCTGAGAAAGTAGCCGCTGAGAAAGTAGAAGCTGAGAAAGTAGAAGCTGAGAAAGTAGAAGCTGAGAAAGTAGAAGCTGAGAAAGTAGCAGCAGAGAAAGTAGCAGCAGAGAAAGTAGAAGCTGAGAAAGTAGCAGCAGAGAAAGTAGCCGCTGAGAAAGTAGCCGCTGAGAAAGTAGAAGCTGAGAAAGTAGAAGCTGAGAAAGTAGAAGCAGAGAAAATAGCAGCAGAGAAAGTAGCCGCTGAGAAAGTCGCAGCTGAGAAAGTAGCCGCTGAGAAAGTAGAGCAAGTAGTTACTCCAAAAGTAAGCTTTTTCTCAAAAGTTAAAGCGGGCCTTGCTAAGACCAAAGCCGGTATGTCCAAGCAAATGGGAGATCTGTTCCTTGGTGCTAAAGAAATAGATGAAGAGTTATTAGAAGATCTAGAGACAATTCTCATCACTTCTGACATAGGTATGGATGCAACTACTGAGATCATTGGACGTTTAACCGATCAAGTTGAACGCAGTGAGCTGAAAGATCCACAAGCCTTGCATAATGCGTTAAAGAAAGAACTCTCCGATATATTACATACCGTTGATAAGCCGTTAGAGATAGATAGTAATAAAGCGCCCTTCGTTATTTTGATGGTCGGCGTTAATGGTGTGGGTAAAACAACCACTATCGGTAAGCTGGCTAAGAAATATCAGGCAGAAGGTAAATCGGTGATGTTAGCAGCGGGAGACACTTTTCGCGCAGCGGCTGTCGAACAGTTGCAGGTTTGGGGTGATCGCAATGACGTGCCTGTTATTGCGCAGCACACCGGTGCCGATTCTGCTTCGGTTCTTTTTGACGCTGTGCAATCAGCCAAGGCAAAGGGTATTGATGTATTAATTGCAGATACAGCCGGGCGTTTGCAGAATAAAGACAATTTGATGCAAGAACTACAAAAAGTGGTTCGCGTGATGCAGAAAATTGATAACAGCGCGCCACATGAAGTGATGTTAGTGCTAGATGCAGGTACCGGGCAAAATGGTTTGTCACAGGCCAAAGTATTTGGCGAGGCAGTGGGTGTCACGGGTATTACTTTGACTAAACTAGATGGCACTGCGAAAGGTGGGATTATATTTGCCATTGCGAAATCCCTTAAATTACCTATTCGTTTTATTGGGGTTGGTGAGCAAGTAGATGATTTACAACCGTTTAAAGCTGATCAGTTTGTTGATGCTCTGTTTGATAAAGAGAGTTGATGAACCGCTCGAGGATGTCTTAAATTAATGATCAATTTTGATGCAGTTAGTAAAGGATATGCAACTGGTTTTGAGGCGATACAAGATGTATCTTTCTCAATTGGTGCGGGAGAATTAGTGTTCTTAACAGGGCATTCTGGTGCGGGAAAAAGCACTGTATTAAAATTGATTATGCTGATGGAGCGGACGACTCAAGGCAACGTAGAAGTTGCAGGTCGTTCACTCTCAACGATGGGTGTTAAAGATATACCTGCCTTGCGACAGCAGATGGGGGTCGTCTTTCAAAACCACCAGTTACTTTTTGATCGCTCAGTGTTTGATAACATCGCACTACCTTTAAGGATATGTGGTTATGATTCAGTTGATGCAGCACGCAGAGTAAGAGCGGCACTTGATAAAGTAGGGTTGTTAAACAAAGAAAAACTCAACCCCAAAATGCTTTCGACGGGTGAGCAGCAACGCATCGGTATCGCGCGTGCGATTGTTCACAAGCCTAAAATTTTGTTAGCTGATGAGCCTACCGGTAATTTAGACCCACAATTATCCGCTGAAGTTATGACGCTGTTTAAGCAATTCAATCAAGTGGGTACTACCGTACTGATCGCCAGTCACGATTTAAGTTTAATTAGGCGAATGAACTGTCGCACACTCACCCTTAAAAAAGGGAGCCTGGTAGACGATGTCTGATAAAAAAAATGCACGTGGTGCACAGCAGCACCGAGTGAGCGCTAAAGATAAACGTAGACACTGGCGAGAGCATCATGCGGATGTCGCCAAAGATTGTTTAAGACAATTATTTGCAGCTCCCATGTCTACATTTATGACGGTGCTAGTATTGGCGGTGGCTTTAGCGCTGCCTGGTTTTCTATTTAGCGCCTTAAGCAATGTTTCTCGTTTAAGTGATAGCTGGGATAATGAAAACAAAATCTCTCTATTTTTACAGACAGATCTATCCACCATGCAAGTTGACAACTTCGTGCAGAATCTTCTATTGCGTCCAGACTTGATTGCGATTGATTTAGTGGATGCCTCTCAAGGGCTGTTAGAGTTTAAACAGCAATCAGGTCTTAGCGATATACTAGACTCGTTAGAATCAAACCCGTTGCCAGCTGTGGTCTATGTACTGCCCAAAAACAATAGTCAAGAGGGGTTGGCATTGTTGGCGAATGAGCTTAAAGCGCTACCTCAAGTTGAGCAGGCGGTATTGGATCTTAATTGGATTAAGCGCTTCAACGGTATTTTATTAGTGACTGAAAGGGCTATAGTTGCGCTTAGTTTATTACTCGCCTTTGCAATACTGCTTATTATCGGTAATACCATTCGCTTGAATGTTGAAAGTCGCAATGAAGAAATACTTGTTTCTAAATTGATGGGTGCGACTAATGCCTGGGTGCGACGTCCGTTTCTATATTCGGGTGTTTTTTACGGCGTATCGGCAGCTGTTTTAGCCTTGCTTATTTTGGAGTTAGCTATGTTGATGATGAAAACGCCAATACTGCAGCTAACACAGTTGTATCAAAGTCATTTTGTTTTGAGTGGACTAGGAATCATCGGTAGCGTTGTTTTAATTTCGGTGAGCTCGATATTGGGTTTACTGGGCGCGCTGATATCAGTGAATAAGTTTTTGGCGAAGCAGGAACCTCAATAAGTTACTGAGCTAGCATAGTTAAATGTATTTTTTTGCAAAGTAACAAACTGCATTTGGTCAAGTATGGTTAGCGGTGTCTCGGGCTTATAATATTTAGTTATTTATAGATGGCTTAAAAGATCTTGCTATAATTAAATTAGGGTGTATGCTTTCATGTTCGCTGAGTAGTCTATACTAATATTTTTGCTAAAATTAGCATAGAAGCGGATCCATAATGGAACTTTTAATGCATATTTTTGCCTTACTCAGTGACATTAATAAGTACGTGATAAAACGTACTTAAAGTAGAATTTTTTTAGTACAGAAAAACGAGGTGGTTAGGTACATGGGCAAGAGCTTATTAGCAATTGATCATATTTCTCCAGGACAAAATTTAGACGCTTACTTGCAGACAATTAGTACGATACCCGTACTAACCGTCGCAGAAGAGCGTGTATTGGCTGAGCGCTTAAAAGATCAAAATGATCTGGAAGCTGCACGTCAGTTGGTTATGTCTCACTTACGATTTGTTGTACATATCGCCAGAAGTTATTCTGGATATGGTTTGCCACTTGGAGATTTAATTCAAGAAGGCAACGTCGGTATGATGAAAGCAGTTAAACGATTCGATCCTGAAGTCGGTGTACGTTTAGTGTCTTTTGCAGTGCATTGGATTAAAGCGGAGATGCACGAATATATTCTTAAAAACTGGCGCATCGTTAAAATAGCGACGACCAAAGCGCAGCGTAAATTGTTCTTTAACCTTCGTTCTAAAAAGAAAGACCTAGGTTGGATGAACAACAAAGAAGCTTCTAATATCGCAGAGGACTTAGGCGTTGAGCTGAAGACATTACGTGAAATGGAAGGGCGTTTAGCGTCAACAGACACTGCTTTTGATATGACGGGTGCGGATGATGATGAAAGCACTTACTTTGCACCTGCTCAGTATCTAGAGGATAACACCGAAAACCCTGAGACTTTGTTAGAAACATCTGATTGGAAAGCGCATTCAGAGGGCAAGTTAATCAGTGCGTTACAAGATCTCGATGAGCGCAGCCGTGATATTCTGTCTCAGCGTTGGTTGAGTGATACAAAATCAACATTGCATGACCTTGCTGCACAGTACCAGGTCTCTGCTGAGCGAATTCGCCAGTTAGAAAAAAATGCGATGAAGAAACTTAAAGACGCCATGGGCACGCAAGAAAGCGGTTTGATGGCTTAATGCCTAAATTATATTAAGAAAAACCGTCCATGTGGCGGTTTTTTTTCGTTTAAAATAAGCGGTGAATACAAATATGCAGGCAAAAAGATGGTTGATGGTTGCGGCGCTCTGCGCATTTACGGCAGTGGCTGTCGGGGCTTTTGCGGCTCATGGTTTAAAGGCGATTTTAAGTGTTAAAGAGCTGGCCTGGTTAGATACTGCGAGCCGTTATCAAATGTATCATGCGCTTGCGTTGCTGGGTGTCGCAACTCTACAGGCCAGAGGTGTTGGAGATAAATGGTTACAGATAAGTGCCTGTTTTTTTGTAGGCGGCATATTACTGTTTTGCGGTAGTTTGTACGCATTGGCATTTGTATCGGTTAAATGGCTGGTCTATGTTACGCCATTAGGAGGGCTGCTTTTTCTTGTCGGCTGGGGAGCACTGTTTGTTGCGGCTGTGAAATTGACAGAGAATACCCAGCAGAAAGTATAATGATTAAGTTGTTGCAGAGAAAAACTTGATGCAAATGGCTTATGTTTAAAATAGCAGTTAAAATACGCGCATTACTGCGCTATATATAAACTGATACTAAAATCTAAGTTGGTTCAAAGGCGCAAGGATTAACTGGTAGGTAAAATGACAGAGCAAAAGCAACATTTACGCACAATACGCAGCTTCGTGATGCGTGCAGGTAGAACTACTTTAGGGCAAGAGAGAGCACTGGAAGAGGTTTGGCCTATCTTCGGTCTAACTGTAGCAGCTGGAATGATCGACTTGAAGGAGGTCTTTGGCCGCGATGCCGATACCGTGCTAGAAATAGGATTTGGCATGGGCGAATCACTCATATCAATGGCTAAAGAAGCACCGCAAAAAAACTTTATTGGTATCGAAGTACACCGTCCCGGAGTCGGGCGTTTATTGTCTAGAATAAGCGAAGAGGGCTTAGATAATATTCGCGTGTACTGCGAAGATGCAATTGATGTCTTAGATAAATGCATCCCCAACGGATCACTGAGTACCTTGCAGCTATTCTTTCCCGATCCTTGGCACAAGAAAAAACACCACAAAAGACGCATTGTGCAGTCTGAGTTCGCACAAAAAATTAAAGCGAAGCTTGCCGTGGGTGGATGCTTTCATATGGCGACAGATTGGCAGAATTATGCAGAGCATATGATGGATGTGATGGAGGCTGCCGCAGATTTTAGTAACGTTGCTGGTGCGAATGTTTATTCACCACAACCGCCAACTCGTCCAGTGACTAAGTTTCAGCGCCGCGGAGAAAAGTTAGGGCACGGTGTTTGGGATCTTATTTTTACTAGAGATGCTTAGCACATGCTTGAGCATCTGTCGCTTGGGAATTCTTTCTAATAAAACGTTTAATCTGTTGATATACTGAGGTATATTCTAGTAATGAGTGTTTTGTAAAGACCTTGCATTAATTTAAAGGGGCAGGGGATTAGCGATATTGCACAATAGAGCTAACTGATGAATACCGTAGCGTATCTGTTGCATTTGAAATATTTAGCTCTATATTTAATGGTAGTTGTACACTTCATCATTTTATAAACTTTGATCAAAGGATATTCCAGTGGCAGAAGTAAAGTATCGTTTAGTAACGCGCAGTGATTTTGATGGATTGGTCTGTGCAGTGTTGCTTAAGCATTTAGACTTAGTTGATGATATTAAGTTTGTACATCCTAAGGATATGCAAGATGGGACTGTCGATGTCTCTAAAAGTGACATCACCACCAATTTACCTTTTGTGCCTAGTGTACATATGGCCTTTGATCATCATTTATCAGAAACTATTCGCAATGAAAAAGCTGATAATCATATCATAGATCCCTCAGCGCCATCGGCTGCTCGAGTTGTGTTTGATTACTACGGCGGTTTTGATACTTTTCCAAAAGCTTGGGAAGATATGATGGAGGCTGTAGATGCCGGTGATTCCGCGCAATATAACCGCGACGATGTATTGGACCCTAAAGGCTGGTCGCTACTGAATTTCTTAATGGATGCACGTACTGGTTTAGGTCGTTTTAGAAAGTTTCGTATTTCTAACTATGAACTGATGATGGATTTAATCGATTACTGCAAAGATCACAATATTGACAGCATTCTAGCGCTTCCAGATGTTAAAGAGCGTGTAGAGCTTTATATGGATCAACAAATGAAATTTGTAGAGCAAATTAAACGATGCTCGCAAGTCTTTGAAAATTTAGTTGTATTGAACTTGCAGCACGAAAAAGAGATTTGGGCGGGTAACAGGTTTATGATTTACGCACTGTTCCCTGAAGTGAATATCTCAATTCATAGAATCTGGGGGGTCAAGCAGCAAAATACAGTTTTTGCTACTGGTAAATCAATTTTTGATCGCAGTTCTAAGACAAATGTAGGAGAGCTAATGTTGAAGTATGGTGGAGGTGGTCACGAGGCTGCTGGCACTTGCCAGATCGACAATACTAAAGCAGATGATGTGCTCAAAGAGTTGATTGGAAAAATTAATGCTGATGGCTAATGCATTTAGCGACATAAAAAAAGGGCTTTAAGCCCTTTTTTTATGTTCAGGATGAACGGTATAGCGCAATGGCATGGATGCCAAAGAGCGCATATGTTCAGGATGAGGCGCTACAGCCTTAGCTCGAAGCTAAGTCAGCAAAGGCTGCCTGTTAGCAGGCTTTGCTTGGTGTCGCTATTAATCGAGCATTGAAAGGTCGCGTACTGCGCCTTTGTCCGCAGATGTCGCAAGTAAAGCGTAAGCTTTAAGAGAAGCGGATACTTTTCTTGGGCGAGGCTTTACGGGTTTCCATGCCAGTTTACCGCGCGCTTCCATGGCTGCACGGCGTGTTGCAAGTTCTTCATCGCTGATAAGCACGTTGATGCCCCTGTTTGGAATATCGATTAAGATCTTGTCACCATTTTCAATAAGCCCAATCGCGCCGCCAGCTGCCGCTTCAGGAGAAGCATGGCCTATTGATAGGCCAGAAGTTCCGCCTGAGAATCGACCGTCTGTAAGCAAGGCGCAAGCCTTACCTAAACCTTTAGACTTGATGTAAGAGGTTGGGTAGAGCATTTCTTGCATGCCTGGTCCACCTTTAGGGCCTTCATAACGCACGATGACGATGTCGCCAGCTTGTACTTTATCAGCAAGAATGTCAGCAACAGCCTCATCTTGAGATTCAGTGACATGTGCACGCCCTTCAAACACTAAAATAGACTCGTCAACGCCGGCCGTTTTTACAACACAGCCATCTAAAGCTATATTACCGTAAAGAACCGCTAAGCCGCCTTCAAGTGAGTAAGCGTATTCAATAGATCGAATGCAGCCGCCTTCTCTATCACTATCAACACTGCTCCAGCGGGTTGCTTGGGAGAATGCTGTTTGTGTAGGAATGCCAGCCGGTCCCGCGCGAAAAAATTTAAGTACTTCACTGCTAGGATTTCGCATAATATCCCATTTATCTAGACCTTCCTTCAGTGTGGCGCTATGGATAGTTGGGATGTCTGTGTGTATTTTACCGGCGCGATCAAGCTCTCCTAAAATGCCAAAGATACCGCCCGCACGGTGTACATCTTCCATGTGGTACAGCGGTGAGTTAGGCGCTACTTTACATAACTGAGGGACATTGTGAGACATCGCTTCCATGTGCTCAAGGGTGAAATCTATTTCAGCTTCCAGGGCAATCGCTAGTAGATGTAAGATAGTATTGGTGGAGCCGCCCATGCAAATATCTAGAGTCATGGCGTTTTCAAAGGCTTTAATACAGGCAATACTTCTTGGCAATACAGCTTCGTTGTCATCTTCGTAATAGCTTTTAGCGATAGAGACAATTGAGCGTCCGGCTTCTAAAAACAATTGTTTGCGATCAGCGTGGGTTGCTAGCAGTGATCCATTACCAGGTAGGGCAAGGCCAAGTGCTTCAGCGAGGCAGTTCATTGAGTTGGCAGTGAACATGCCTGAACAGGAGCCGCAGGTAGGGCAAGCAGAGCGTTCATATTCTGCTACCTTTTCGTCTGAAGCTGTATCATCAACAGCAACGACCATCGCATCGACTAAATCTAATTTGTGTTCTGAAAGCTTAGTTTTGCCCGCTTCCATTGGACCGCCTGAAACAAATATAACAGGAATGTTTAAACGCATCGCGGCCATCAGCATGCCGGGTGTTATTTTATCGCAATTGGATATGCACACGAGTGCATCAGCACAATGTGCATTCACCATGTATTCAACGGAGTCAGCGATCAAATCTCTTGAAGGTAGCGAGTAAAGCATACCGTCATGTCCCATTGCTATGCCGTCATCGACCGCTATGGTGTTAAACTCTTTGGCAACACCGCCGGCTTTTTCTACTTCACGGGCAACTAACTGCCCCATGTCTTTAAGGTGCACGTGTCCTGGAACGAATTGCGTAAAAGAGTTGGCGATGGCGATTATGGGTTTGTTGAAATCATCATCCTTCATGCCAGTGGCACGCCAAAGAGCTCTAGCTCCGGCCATGTTACGCCCTCCAGTGGAGGTTTTTGATCTATATACAGGCATGTCGGTTCCCTACAATCATTATGAATAAATACCTCGGTGAAAATTTGCTCGCTTGAGCTATCCCCTGAATGGTGGATCGAGGTATTTCGGTTATTTTTGGTTCAAACAAACTCTAGCCCTTAAGGGCAGGGAGTAAACCCCTTGATATTTTAGGCTGCGCCTAATCTATCTCTATTAAAAAAATAATTATAACAGACTATGATTGTAGTGATATTCGAAAAAACAACATCGTGTGTCCCGTATAATTAAACGCGATTTAGCGATAGTTTAAACATAATCAGAAATAATGGTTTTTTGTTTGCCTGTAATAATTGTACTGTAACAGCAAGTCAATAGGGCGGTTAATTAAACGGTGCTGAATGCGTGCCAGGAGTAAGATAATAGCTTCTAAAACAAAAATTAAATCACAAGTTCTTGCTATTGTAAGTTCAATTTATTTGTTTAGGTTAAGATAAAATCATGTATAGTGTGGCCAAGATAAAAATGCTTATTAAGTTGAATTGTGGTTGTGTGAAAAATACTGTAAAAGATTATTTTATATGGGATTATAATTTATCTTTGTAAGCTAGCTGTTGGTCTGTTTTAGTGATGGCTATTTTAAATCACTGCAGCATTATGAATTATTGGATATGCCTTGTTAAATCATTGAGATTGTAATTCTCAGTGATTAGTCTTTTTAATATATTAAACAACATCGTTTGATATTTAAAAGTATAGCGGCGAGAAGTTACAAAAATAATAAGTGTGATTTTTTGCTAAATAAGTATAAAAAATGTGAGTATTTAGAACTATACTCAATTTTTGCATAACTGATAATCTACAATTTTTTTAGTCACAGGAGTATTGAGATGAAGCTATTGGTCGTGGAAGACGACGCTGATTTACGTCGTCAACTGGTCAGTGGACTTGAATCAAGAGGTTATACCATTGAGGAGACTGGCGATGGTAGAGAAGCACTTTACATGGGATGTGAGTTTAATTATGACTTGACCATCGTTGATTTAGGTTTGCCTTCTCTCTCAGGTGTTGATTTGATAAAACAATGGCGTGCAGCGGAACGTAATTTTCCGATTCTTATCTTAACTGCCAGAGGTGAATGGCAAGATAAGGTAGAAGGGTTAGAAGCTGGCGCAGACGATTTCTTAGTAAAGCCTTTTCATATTGAAGAATTGGTCGCAAGACTGAATGCGCTATTACGCCGTGCAGCAGGACATGCAAAGCCAGTACTCGAATTCGGAAGCTTAACCTTAGATACAGTGGGCCGAGTCGTAGCTTTTGAAGGGCGCCCTATCAATTTAACCAGCTATGAGTATCGTACTTTAGAATATTTGATGATGCATGCTGGCAAAACAGTATCAAAAGCAGAGCTAACAGAGCATTTATACCATCAGGACTTTGACCGCGACAGTAATGTGCTAGAAGTCTTTATTAGACGTCTGCGTCAGAAGCTGGACCCAGATCAAACGATGTCTCCAATTACTACAGTGCGCGGTTTAGGATACCGGTTTGATTTAGTCCGCACTTCGTAATGCGTTTATGGTTGAAAGGTAAATATAAATCGGTTCAATGTCGAATATTATTTACCTTTTGGCTAGTACTTATGGTGGTGCTGCTCGGTATTGGGGTTTTTCTCGATAACTTTTTAACCCGCACTCAAACGCGATTTATAGAACAGCATTTCCAGAATCAGAGTAATATTTTTCGCAGTTGCCAGGGTGGTCAACGCCTCGCGCCGACTAAAAAATTATCCCATTGCTCTCATATCTTTAATCAAATTTCCCACGACAGCAACTATCTGCTTTTTGATACACAAGGTGTCTTAATCTGGGAGCTAAGACAATACTCTAGTCAATTGGACTACGCTAAAGCCTTACCTGAAAAGCCCCTTGGCTTTGCGTTAGAACACAAGGCGTTTGTTAGATTAGATGGAAGCTTTATTGCAAATGTTGCGCTAAAAAATCAAGAAGTACTGGTGATGAGTACAGCCTTTGAGGATTTTGATGCAAAAATTTTTCTATCTCGAGTGTATCTAGCGAGCTTCATCGTCTCAATTTTATTGATACTAGTGTCAGGATTAGCGTGGATTCTGCGCAGAGCCCTCAAGCCGTTAGATAAAATGGTTTCTGACTTAGAGGAAATAGCGACAGGGAATGCAGATCGACTTAATGGTGAATACGCCGCTGAATTTGTTGCCATGAGACATAGTGTCAATAATTTGTTAAATGTGGAGCGTATGCAGCGAGAACGTTATAGAAACACCTTGGCTGACCTAGCGCATAGTTTGAAAACTCCGTTAGCTGTTATACAGGGAGCTGCGAGTGAGAAGTTAGACTATGACAGTTATCTGAAAGTCGCCAGTGAACAAATTAGACGAATGGATCAAATAATTCAATATCAGCTTACCCGTGCCGTGAAAAGTATTGGTGATGGAGCGAAAGCACAACCTGTTAAATTAGTGCCCATTATTGAGAGAATCTTATCTGCTTTGGGTAAAGTATATCGAGAAAAAGAAGTACGGGTCATATTAAATTTAGAACCGAACATTGAGCTGAGTGCGGACGAGCGCGACTTAATGGAAATGTTGGGTAATATGTTGGAAAATGCTTATAAGTATTGCCGCTCTGAAATTGCTGTTTCTGCATATTCAGACAATGATAATGTCTTTATTGTGCTGGAAGATGATGGTGCCGGTGTGTCTGAAAATTTACGCCATACTATACTGGAACGCGGTGAGAGAGCCGATACATCAGCAACCCCGGGACAAGGTATTGGTTTAAGTGTCTCTGTGGACATACTCAGTTCTTATAATTGTCGTTTAGAAGTGGAAGACTCTTTCTCTCTAGGCGGCGCAAAATTTAGTATTACCTTTCCTAAGGTTTAAGCTACAGCGCTCTACCTCTTCTATGCCCTATTCAGGGGAAAAATACAGTAACAAATTAGTACTATCATTTTTTTTGCCTTTAATAAATATTGATCTATTCTTTAGTAGCACAGTGACTGTGAAAGCTGGGTTGTATTTATCGCGCTTTTTGTTAGTTGTTAAGTGCATTTATAGGGTAATTCTGAATAACCTGGAGTTGATTCATCATTAATTTCTATCTTTATTCTTTCTAACTCTTGAAACTAAAAGTCTTAAAGGAGAGAACATGTCTTCATCGTTGAGAGTGTTGGTCGTTGATGACTCGTTGAGTATGCGGTTAGTGATAAAACAGCTGTTGATCAATCTAGGTCATGAGGTGATAGGCGAGGCTAAGGATGGTTTAGAGGCGCTTAAATTGTATATGGAAGATAAGCCGGATGTGGTGTTGCTGGATTTAGTGATGCCAAAATTTGATGGTAAGAAGACTTTGAAAAAATTATTGCAAGTGGATGAAAATGCCGCCGTGGTTATCTGTAGCTCGCTGGGCTCAGAAGGGGATATAGAGTTTTGTCTACGCGCTGGCGCTAAGTTTTATCTGCAAAAGCCGTATGAGGTTGAAGGCATAAAAACAGCATTAAATAGCTTGTCGGAAACAGTGGATTAAAGGTGGTATATGTCTAATAAATTCTTCGGTCAATACTTACTAGAAAAGGGGATTATCAATAAAGACCAGTTATTGCTGGCGCTTGATTTGCAAAAGGCTTCGCATTTAACATTAGGTCAAATTGGAGTGAATAAAGGCTACTTAACAGAAGAGGAAGCTAAGCTAATCAATATTGAACAACAGCGGACAGATGAGCGTTTTGGCTCTCTCGCAGTGGCGATGGGGTATCTAGAGGGGAAACAAGTGTCTGAGTTGTTTATAACCCAACAGAACATACGTAAATTTTTTGGCGAAGTGCTTGTTGAGCAAAATATATTGAATAAAGCAACGCTTGTAGAGCACCTAGAACGGCACGCTGATTTAAAGAGACTGTCTTCCTTAAAGCTGGACAGCGCCGTTTACGCGCATAAACACGGCAAACTAATTGCGGACATTATCAGCACAACAGTGAGGTTGTTTTTGCGAATAGCAAAGATTAATGTGCAAGTAGCAGATGTCAGTATAGAAAAGATCGAACTGGGAGCTAGCCAGCTGGCTTTTTCACAATCAGCCCTGCTTCCTGAGTCCGTTAAAATTGGTTATATGATGGAAAAAAATCTGATGGGTGTCATTGCAAACAATTTTTTAGACTTGGATGTGAGTGATAACCCAGCTGTGAGTCAAGATGCGGTTTGTGAATTCTTGAATATCGTTATGGGAAATGCACTTTCAAGTCATGGGAAAGATTCACTGACGGCGCTTTCGCCACCAGAAATCAACGAGCAAGGTGTTAATTTACAGGAATCATATCAGACTGTTTTTAATATCGTGATGATCACACCGCAAGAAGATTTAGTATTGTATTTCTACGATTAGCGCTAAGCTTCGCTAATCACTTAAGATATAAAATTTAATCTCTAGTGTGTTTCTTTAAAGCCTGATAAGGAGCGAAAAGTTGCGCTCCAAATATGATTTTCACAGTCATGTGCCAACAAGACCGTTTAACTAGCTAATTGTTTCAAAAAGACATTTGAGTTGCGTTGTAGATTATAGATTAGCTGTTTTTCACGAGGCAATTGTTTGACGTCTATCGCGCTAAACCCTTGCTCAAGAAACCAATGGGCGGTGCGGGTGGTGAGAACAAATAAAGCGCTGAGGTTGTTTTTCAGCGCACGTTTTTCGACCGCTTTTAACAAGGCTTCGCCACGATTACCGCCTAAATAATCATTGTTGACAGCAATACAGGCAAGCTCCCCTATTTTGTCTTCGTCAAAGCTATAGAGCGCAGCACAGGCTATAATGGCACCATCTCTTTCTATTACGATGAACTGCTCAATTTCAGCCTCTAAACGTTCTCTAGAGCGGCGTACTAAAGTACCATTTTCTTCCAGTGGACTAATGAGCTCTATTATGCCGCCAATATCATCTACTCCTGCGTCTCTGACTTGCTCGTAAGACTCTTGTGTGATCATTGTGCCACTTCCCTCACGGGTGTAAAGCTCAGCGAGCATCGCTCCGTCTTCCTTGTAAGAGACCAAATGGCAGCGCGGTACGCCAGCATCACAGGCTGCAATGGCTGTTTGTAGCAATGTTGCTATTTCAGATTGAGCTTGATCTGGGTCATCAATTTGGTGTTGGTATTGATTCAATAAGCGCTGCGCAGTACCGCATAATAGCTCACTTCGTGTGCTTCCACTGCTATCTGTAATGCCTTGATCGCGGCCCATTAAAATTAGTTTATCAGCACCAAGGGCTATCGCTGCCTTAGCAGCGACTTGTTCAACAGGTAAGTTAAACATTTCACCAGTGGGCGAATAACCAATGGTTGAGAGTAAAACAATAGTGTTTAAATCGAGTGTCTGCTTGATTGCCCTATGGTCGATACGGCGGATTTCACCGGTATAGCAAAGATCGACACCATCAAATACTCCAACAGGACGAGCGGTGACAAAATTTCCTGATGCCAGGCGTATTTTTGAGCCATGCATAGGCGTGTTGATAAGCCCGGTGGAAAGCTTCGCCTCTATCAGGGCTCTAATGGTTCCACTCGCTTCGATGGCACAACGCAAGGTCTCTGTCGTAGTAATGCGTCTGCGATGGTGCAATTGAGCTATAATGCCTTGCTCTGCTAGTTTCTCCTCTATTTGCGGGCGCGCGCCAAAGACTAGGACTAATCGAATGCCTAGGTTGTTAAGTAGCGCAATATCGTGAATGACATTGTCAAAATTAGGGTCCTTGATCGCCTCGCCGCTGAGCATAATGACGACAGTGTTATTACGCATAGCATTGATATAAGGGGAAGATTGGCGAAACCAGTTAACGTATTGATTGACGTCAGCCACAGCAAGCTCCATACAGAGTGAAAAATTGCTATTGTGCAGCGTTTGAGAAAAGAGGTCGAGAGGGAAAGTGCTATTTCTATTGAATATTTCTAACTGCGTGCCTATGGACACGCAGTTAGAAATTTGCTTTTAGCTAAACATGCCTTTGAACATGAAAAAGAAAATGATCGAGAGGCCAGCACCTGCTGGTAAAGTTACCACCCAAGAGACAAAGATTGTACCTATTACTTTTAAGTTAAGTGCAGCGAGTCCGCGTGCTAGACCTACGCCCAGTACTGCGCCTACTAATGTGTGAGTAGTCGAGATAGGTAAGCCAGTGCCTGATGCAACCACTACGGTTGTAGCAGCGGCAAGTGTGGCAGCAAAACCACGTGAAGGCGTAAGCTCCGTGATGTTTTGGCCGACAGTCGCGATAACTTTGTGGCCGTACATCACTAAACCAGCAACGATACCAGTACCACCTAGGATTAATATCCATGAGGGCATCACTGTTTCTTGCAGTACTTCACCGCCGGCGTTAACGATGCCAACAATAGCGGCAATAGGGCCGACAGCGTTGGCAACATCGTTAGACCCGTGAGCAAAGGCCATTGCGCAAGCGGTGAACATCATAAGAACACCGAAGACTTTCTCTACACTGGTAAAGTGGTAATCTTTATCAGCTTCTTTGTCTTCTTTAATACGGCTGAGCATGATTTTACCGATAATCATGGTCAGAAAGCCAACACCGACGGAAATTAATGCGCTATTGCCAAAGCTTAAATCCAAGCCTATGTGTTTTAAGCCTTTAGTGAAAGTGACCATCGAGATGATAAAACCGACTAAATAGATGTAAAAGGGCACATACTTTTGCGCATTTTCAAAAGGATTTTTGGTATCTAGCACGAGACGCTGCACAGTCCTAAACAAGAAAAATGCAATGAAACCCGCGGTAACGGGAGATACCACCCAACTGGCAACAATTTTAGCTACTTTAGCCCAATTGACGGCATCTGGAGAAATACCAACGGCTGCGAAGCCGACGATAGCACCGACGATTGAGTGTGTGGTAGATACAGGCCAGCCAAAGAAAGTGGCAACCAGCAACCAGATAGCGGCTGCTAATAATGCGGACATCATTCCGAAGATAAGCAACTCAGGTGTGCCTGATAGTATGCTGGGGTCGATGATACCTTTTCGAATGGTTGCAGTTACCGCACCACCTGCAAGGTATGCGCCTGCAAATTCGAACACGATAGCGATCATGATGGCTTGCTTAAGGGTTAAAGCCTTAGAGCCTACAGAAGTTCCCATAGCGTTGGCAACATCGTTAGCGCCGACACCCCACGCCATGAAAAAACCAAAAACACAGGCCATAATGACTATAATGTCGCCATGCTGAGCAATAATATTCATAGTTGTTTAACTCTTTGATTACGCTACTAACGAGCGAGTAGTAATTGAAGTCTTCCGCCTACATCCTGTGCGCGGTCAGCGAGATCTCCAATCCATGAGATGACTTTGTAGAGAAAAATTGCATCGATGGGATCTAGCTCTTTTTCAACTTTAAAAAGGGAGTGACGTAAATGGCGTTCCAAATTGTCAGTTTTGTGTTCTAAATCATCGAGTTTATCGATCAGGGCTTCGACGACTTGTACTTCACGTCCACGAAATCCAGCAGCGATGAGCTCATCTAGTTCGTTTAATGCGGTAAGCGCTTGCTCGGAGGTTTTAACCGCGGCTTTTACAAACTCAATCATTTCGTTTTGAATAAGCGTAGGAATGCTCATTTTCCTGCCAAGCATGATGCCTGATATATCTTTAGCAGTATTTGCAATTTTGTCTTGCATACGCAGAAGATTCAGTAAGTCGGTACGCGGTACGGGTAAGAACAAACCACTGGGAAGAGATTGGCGAATCTCTTTTTTGATATCATCTGCCTCATGTTCAAGATCTGCGATGATTAGCTGGTACTTTTCAGCTTTTTCCCAGTCATCGGCGAAAGACGCTTCAAAAAAAGGCACTAATTGTTCTGCACATTGCTGCGCTTTTGCGATATGTTCTTGCATAGGTTTGAACGGCGAGCGAGCAAACATTTGCGTAAAAGGATTCGTTGAGACCATAATCTCAAACCTCATCAGCTATAATTTTGCGAAGTATAAGTGTTGAGATAAGAAAATTGTAGCAAAAACTTAATTATTACGTATTTATATTGTGATGTTTTTTCAGTTATTAAAATGTTATTTAGCTTAACTCGTTGAAAATTATAGGGGCGTTTTTTGAAAGAAGAGATTGAATTAAAGCTGCTAATACAGCCGCAGCTTATTGAAAAACTTATAAATAGTTCGTTTTTTAGGCGGCTTAATGCTAAAAAAGAAAACAAGCAGTTAGAAAACACTTACTTTGATACAGATAATGGGTTATTACAGTGTGAAAAAATAGCATTGCGCATACGTAAAGATGGCAATGATTATATTCAAACATTAAAGACCAAAGGTAAATGTGAGAAAGGATTGCATAAGCGGCTAGAGTGGGAATGGCCTTTAGATTCAAATAACTTGAACACAGCGCTTATTCCAACGGAACACTGGCCATCGGCAATAGAGTATAAAAAATTAAAACCCATCTTCAACACCCACTTTCAGCGAAAAATTTGGCTATTTGAGCACCAAGATAAGCAAGGGAATGTGGCGAAAATTGAGATGGCTTTAGATCAAGGTGATATATCTTCTGATTTTAGCGCCAATACTGAAGTTATATGTGAGCTCGAGTTAGAGTTGATAAGTGGCAATGTTAATGTGTTGAATGAGGTCGCTTACTTATTAAAAAAAGAGTGCCCAAGTTTAACACCTAGTGATGAAAGTAAAGCCGCTAGGGGTTTTGCGCTGATTAAAAATGCAACAAAGCATTAAACAATAATCTGGTAGCGCTCAGAAAAAGGGTGCTTATTTACGCATTTTCGATTAATCACAAAGGTAACATATGTACAGTGCCAATTTAAATGTGTGTCCAGAAGGTCTGCACTCTTTAGTCGAACGTCAATGGCAAAAATTAGCGCCCATATTGGCCTCTATTGAGCTGTCAGTTGATCAAGTGAATGCCTTAACAAGGGTGGTTGCAGCCAGTAACTATGCTCTGGAGCAATTGGTACAAAAGCCTGAGTTGTTGATGGACTTGGTTGAAAGTGATGATTTGGTCTGCGTTTATGATGAACTGGATTATGCTAATAAATTAGCGCTGCAGCTTGTTGATGTAACAGATGAAGCGCTACTTGAGAGCAAGTTACGGGTATTTCGAGCGCGAGAAATGGTGCGCTTGATCTGGCGAGACTGTAATCGCTTGAGTACTACTGTGCAGACAATAAAAGAGCTCAGTGCATTAGCGGATGCTTGTATTGATGAGAGCCTTAAAAAGCTGTTTCAGTCAATGTGTCTGCGCTGGGGAACCCCGTATTCGATACCAACGGATACACACAGCGGTGAACCGCAGCATATGGTTGTGCTAGGTATGGGTAAATTAGGTGCCGGTGAGCTGAACCTCTCCTCTGATATTGACCTGATGTTTTGTTATCCCGAAAACGGTGAAACTAAAGGCGCGAAAAAATCTATCGACAATCAAGATTTCTTTATAAGGCTGGGAAAAAAGCTCATCCGAGCCCTCGATGCACCGACAGTTGATGGGTTTGTGTTCAGAGTTGATATGCGTTTAAGGCCGTTTGGTTCCGTGAGCCCACTCGCTTGCAGTTTTACCGCGATGGAAAATTATTATCAACAGCATGGACGCGAGTGGGAGCGCTACGCGATGATTAAGGCGCGGGTAGTGTCCGGTAATACACGCAGCGCCAAGCAACTTATGCGTGATTTAAGGCCTTTTGTGTATCGCAAATATATAGATTACAGCGCATTTGAGTCACTGCGTGATATGAAATCGATGATTAGCTCAGAAGTGAGGCGCAAGGGACTGACAAATAATGTGAAACTAGGAGCCGGTGGGATACGAGAGATAGAGTTTATCGCCCAAGCATTCCAGCTTATTCGCGGTGGGCGAGATCACCGTTTACAGCAGCGATCCTTACTGAAAATACTCCCTCTGTTGAATGAAACCGTTGCAATGTCAGAAGAAGTTGTAACCCAATTGCAATCCGCTTATTTGTTTTTGCGCGATACCGAACATGCTATTCAGTCAATTGATGACCGACAAACGCAAGAGCTGCCAGGAGATGCGGAGGGGCTGCTGAGGGTCGCCGCCAATCTCGGTTTTGATAATATAAACGCATTTATTGAACAGTTGGAACAACATAGAACATTAGTGAGTCAGCATTTCTCGCAATTGCTTGCGCAAGAGCAAGAAAGTAATGTTCCCAGTGCCGATGCAGATTGGTTATTATTATGGGAATTAAAGTTATCAATCAGTGAAGCACAGCAGCTATGTGCTGAAAAGGGTTTTAAAGATATCCAGCAAGCTGCCAAGCTCATAATCGATATGGCTGAATCTAAAAACGTAAAAATGCTGCAGCCTGTTAGTTTAGAGCGTTTGACGCAAGTGATACCCAAGTTGTTAGCGCAAATTTGCATTCAGGAAAATAGTGATCAAACCTTGGCCAGAGTGCTGACAATGTTGAGTGCGATTTTGCGTCGCTCTGCCTATTTAGTGTTACTGGTTGAAAACCCAAATGCCCTTAAACAACTGGTTAAACTTTGCTCTGCCAGTAGTTGGTTTGCGCAGACATTGACTAAGCAGCCGGTACTTTTAGATGAGCTTATTACCCCGCAGACACTTTATAAACCACCGAATAAAGTACAGTTAAATGCTGAGTTGAACCAGCAAATGCTGCGAATTCCTGAAGATGATGAAGAGCAGCTGATGGAGAGTCTGCGCTACTTTAAGCATGCTCATGTATTAAGAGTGGCTGCTAGCGATGTTACCGGGGTTCTCCCATTGATGAAGGTCAGCGACTATTTGACCTGGTTGGCAGAAGTGATTTTGCAAAGAGTGTTGGACATTGCTTGGAACAGGCTAGTCGCTAAGCATGGTCAGCCCTGTGATATTAACGCGCAGCAGCAAGGTCAGGAGTTCATTGTAGTCGCGTATGGAAAAATGGGAGGGATTGAGCTCTCTTACGGTTCTGACCTGGATTTAGTGTTCTTGCATGCCAGTGATGCTAATGCTTATACCAATGGTCTAAAGCCTATCGCAAACTCTGTGTTTTTTACCCGGTTAGGGCAACGAGTTATACACATTCTAAATACATTTACCGCCAGTGGACAACTCTATGAAATAGATATGCGACTGAGGCCTGCTGGAAATTCAGGTATGTTAGTTAGCACTGTTGCTGCATTTGAGCAGTATCAGCTAAAAGATGCTTGGACTTGGGAGCATCAAGCGTTAGTGCGAGCAAGAGTGGTTTGCGGAAGCGGACAGTTAGAACAGGCTTTTAACCAGGTACGCTCGCATGTTTTACAATTAGAGAGAGAAGCTGATGAGTTAAAGACTCAAGTGCGTAAAATGCGTGAAAAAATGCGCGATCACTTAGGTTCTAGAGATCAGGGCAAGCAATTTAATATAAAACAAGACCCTGGTGGTGTGGTCGATATTGAATTTATTGTGCAGTACTTATGCTTGAAACATGCGCGTCAGTTTCCTGAAATCATTCAATTCACAGATAATATACGTATTTTGCAGAGCTTAGGCAGGGTCGGTGTGTTATCGGATGAAGAGTGTGGGAAGTTAATGGATGCGTATATTGTCTACCGAAGTACTGGGCATCGCCAATCGATGCAAGAGTTAGCATCAACGCTGGTAGAGGCCGATAATGTGCAGCAAAGTCGCGCTGCTGTCATCAGTGTTTGGGATAAATGCTTTAACGGTTAAGAATAAACCGCTCTTGGCATTATCATGCCGAGAACGGTTATAAGGTTTATACGTCAAATAGCCAGTTGTGCTTATCTTCAGCAAGTCCCCACTGAATGTCGTTCATTGCCTGGCGCAACTTCTTAGTAAGCGGGCCTTCTTTGCCATTGCCTAATTGATATTCCGTATTGTTGTGGATAAATGTTCCTACAGGCGCAAGTACTGCTGCAGTACCTGAAAGAGCTGCTTCACAGCTTGGCTTCTTAGAGCGCTCTAGCATCTCGTCGACTGAAATTTCACGCTCAGAGACAGTCATACCCATATCACGCGCTAATGTTAGAATTGAATCACGAGTCACGCCGTGTAAGAAGCTCTCATCTAGGGCCTTAGTGATGATTTCGCCATCATCAATTAATAAGAAATTAGCTGCCCCTGTTTCTTGCGCAAAGCCGCCTGGGCAAAACAGTACTTGATCTGCTTGGAATTTATCACGCGCTTGCATAATTGGGCGTAAAGCGCTGGCATAATTGCCGCCACTTTTGATCATGCCGTTGTGTGGTGCGCAGCGCATGCCTGTTTCATCTAACAGCAATCTTAGGCCGCCAGCATCACTGTTGAAGTACTCACCGACAGGGGAAAGTAAAATGTACTGTAACGACGTTACAGAAGGCAGTGCTGCCTTGCCAATGGCAGGGTCTATACCAAAATGTGTTGGACGAATGTACATAGAGCCTGGAGGCGCAGGTACTTCACTGGCGTATTGAGCAACACTATCGATAATCATTTTAGCCGTGGCTGCTCTGTCGATAGCCGGCAATGAGAGTAGTTCACTGCTCTGTGCAAAGCGATCGATGTTTTTGTCCATACGAAACAGCTTGATACTGCCGTCCGGTTGTTTGAAAGCTTTTAAGCCTTCAAAACAAGTACTAGAGTAGTGCAGCACGTGTGCGCCTGGGTGCAGTGTAATGCTATCACTTGCCACCATTTCTGCTGGGCTCCACGCAGAGCCTTCAAAACGGGAAATTGCCATCTGCGGCATAAAAACTGTACCAAACGCAGCCATCTGTTACCTCGAAAATACGTAAAATATGATAAGAATTGCTAATGAACCGCCGTTGATATTTAGCTCTTTTACATAGTTAAGTGCAGTTGCGCTCGTGTATGCCAAACTCTTGGTGAAGAGACAGGTGAAGTGCGATATCTAATAGGCTTGTTTAGCGCCTTTGATTGTAATCAGAGCAGCGCCAAAAAGGAATTAACCATGTAATAAATTAGCAGTTTTTTTATAATTTGTTGGGATGATGTCGCATTTTTAGTATGATGTGCGGCTAATATGCAAAATGTTATCCAAAGGGCATGAATTGAATATATTGGTAGTAGGTCCCTCTTGGGTGGGGGACATGGTGATGAGTCAATCACTGTTGTTAAGACTGAAAGCAGATAACCCTGACTGTAGCATTGATGTGCTTGCACCTGATTGGTGTCGCCCTGTGCTTGAGCGCATGAGAGAAGTTAATAGAGCGATAGCCATGCCGGTGGGTCATGGTGCACTTCAATGGGGAATCAGAAAAGAAGTCGCTAAAAAACTTAGCAAAAATAGCTATGACCAAAGTATTATTCTGCCTAATTCATTAAAGTCCGCCTTGGTCCCTTGGATGGCCAAAATAGCTAAACGAACAAGCTGGCGTGGAGAAATGCGTTACGGCCTGGTTAATGATATGCGTAAGCTTGATAAAACCGCTTTTCCATTGATGGTGCAACGTTACATCGCATTAGCTGAACCAGAAAAAGACAGCGCCAAGCAGTTAAAACCTCTGTTGAAGCCTAGCTTGAAGGTGGATGTTGAGCAGCAACTGGCGGTATTTAGACAGTTTGAACTGCGAGATGATGTGATCGCATTTTGCCCAGGTGCCGAGTTTGGTCCCGCTAAACGTTGGCCTCATTTTCATTTTGCAAAACTGGCTTCGTTACTCATCGCTCAAGGTAAGCAAATAGTTTGCTTAGGCTCAGCAAAAGATACCGCGGCGATTGAACAAATAAAAGATTTACTGACAGAAGAAGAACGCATTCATTTTGTTGATGTGTCAGGTAACACAAGCCTTACTCAAGCAATTGATATTTTGGCTAAAGTATCAGCCATTGTTTCTAATGATTCAGGCCTTATGCACATAGGGGCAGCGGTTAATACGCCAATGCTGGCATTATATGGGCCAACGAGCCCTGGCTTTACGCCCCCATTGAGTGATCAAGCAGAAGTAATCAGGCTGATAGATGGTTTCATTAAAGTGCGCAAAGGTAATGCAGAGCAAGGTTATCATCAGAGCATGATAGATATAGAACCTCAATTGGTATTTGATAAGCTGCAAGCAATGGCTAATCAATGAAAGTGCTCATCGTAAAAACTTCATCGATGGGTGATGTTATCCATACTTTACCCGCACTGACCGATGCGATGCGGGCGATTGAAGGTGTTCGGTTTGACTGGGTTGTGGAAGAGGGATTTAAAGAAATTCCCGCTTGGCACAGCGCGGTTGATCAAGTGATTCCTGTTGCTATTAGGCGCTGGCGTAAATCGCCTATCCAAGCGTGGCGCAGTGGTCAGTGGCAGGCATTTAAGCAACAGCTAGCAATACATGAGTACGATGCGATAATCGATGCACAAGGCCTTTTGAAAAGCGCTTGTTTAGTGGTGAGGAATGCTGTTGGTCCAAGTTACGGATTTGATAGCCAAAGTGCTAAAGAGCCTTGGGCGAGTAAATTTTATCAACATCCAATAAAAGTAGATAAACAGCAGCACGCTATTGAAAGAACTCGTCAACTGTTTGCGGCTGCTTTAAATTATCAACTTGAGGAGGCGCAAGGTGATTTTTCTATTGCGCCTTATTTTAAAGCCAGTGCCGATTCTGACTATTTAGTCTTTAACCATGGGACTACGAGATTCGATAAACATTATCCCGAAGTTTATTGGCAACAATTGATAGAGCTGGCAACCAATCGAGGCTGGAATATAAAACTGCCTTGGGGGAATGAGCAAGAACTAGCGCGCGCTAATAGGCTAGCGAAGAATAATGAGCGTGTAACAGTGCTTGCTAAACTCAGCCTATCGGAAGTCGCACAAGTGATTAAAAGCGCCGCAGGGTGCATTTCAGTTGATACTGGTCTTTCGCATTTAAGCGCAGCGTTAGATCAGCCGAATTTAACGTTATTCGGCCCAACTGATCCAGGCTTAGTGGGCGGCTACGGTAAAAATCAAAGAGTATTGCTAGCTAAAGAGTTCCCGATAATTAATTCGGCTCGTGTTGAGCCTAAAGTTTTCAGGTCGCTAATACCTTTAAAGGTTTGGAATGAGTTTGAAATAATGATTAATAGTATTGGTTAATCGTAAGTTTCGACGACGAATTTATCCTTTGCTATGATTTTTCGGAGGTTTACATTATATCGATCTAAACATAAATACTCTAAAACTGGATTAATAGAGACTAATCAATGTGACTTTTTATGAGTCCATTTTTGCAGAAAAAAGTCCCTTCTTTAACCTTCTCTTGATACATTTTGCTACTTGTTTTCCAGTCTTGGGCGCGGTTATTTAGTTCGTGATGAAAATGATATTGGATAGTTCTAAATTTCGTGCATTTGATCTCTAAGCCAAGAAGGCTTAACCTTCGTTCAATGTCAGTATCTTCGCCGAATAGCGGGCGTAAAAAGTCTTCGTCAAAGCCATTTATTTCAACAAGTCTTTTTTTCAGGACGCTAAAGTTACAGCCTAAAAGTCCGCTTTTTTTTCTAGAAATATAAAATGGTAAGTGAATTGCGCATTCAAGGTGTCTTGAATCAGTGAACATGAGTCTTCGGAAGCTTAAGCTCTGTAAGTCTTTGTTCTGAATTATGCTTTCAGAAGTTTTTTTATCGACCATTACCCTGCGGCCAAAGAGGCATCTGTTTGGGGATGCTAATTGCATGTGTTCTTTCATGAAGTCTCTGTGAAGAATGCAATCTCCATCAATAAATACGCAGTATTCTCCACTGGCTTCAGCTATAGCCTTATTCAATATTTGGTTTTTTCGAAAGCCAGTATCTGGTTGTGAAATGTGAGTGACTGTAAATGAAGATTTCTTTTGCCACTTATTGATAAGATCAGCAACTAAAGGTGAGCAATCATCCTCGGCTATAATTATTTCAAAATCTCTGAAGGTTTGTTTTTCCAGGGATAAAAAAATTAATTCGAGAAAATCAATACGCTTGTACACAGCTATTATAAGTGAAGCTTTGTTTTTATAATTCATGTTTTTTACTTATTGTTAACCATGCGTTAGGAGATTCGCGGTTTAAAGTGTAGCAGCCACTAAATAAAACGATATAAAACGCAGCTGATCCATAATGGTATAGCTCACCGTGGAAAACTTGGGCTACCAGAAAACCAACGGGGGCTATAACAGCAGCTATTAGGTATTTTTGTTTTTCAGGCGGAACGACTTTTATATTTTTAAACATGACGAATAGAAGAAAAATAATACTTATCATGAAGCTGAAAGTAAAGATAGCACCGGCCTCAATATGCATTTGAAGGTAGCTATTGTGATAATCCCCTGGGTATCTGGTCGCCCAATGATACTTTTGCTGATATTCATTAGGCTGAGCTTCAAAGAAGTCTTTAAACATTTGTTTAGACTGTTTGGCGCCTGTTCCAAATAAAAATTGATTTTTTGAGAAATCCCATCCAGTTTTCCATAGGTGTAATCGTGCGTTATTGGATGCATTGCTTTTTGTATCAACTATGGATTCTGCCTGTTGATATATCCTATCTACCTTACTTCTTATCTCACCGATGTTGCCTATATAAATAAAGGCAAAGGCGAAAATGATCATTATTACACTAAAAAGAGATGCTTTACGGTGGAAGCGAGTTAGCACAAGAAGTAAGGCAATATAGGCAATGATCATACCCAACCAAGAACCTCGCATTTCACTCATCAAAAGAGCCCAAGAAAAAAGCATAAAAGCGATGGTCATCAGGGAATGAAAGAGTATTGATTTTATCGAGAGATTAAAGGTTGAGAGTAGTAAATATACAAATGTTATGAGAGAGACTACTATCATCATATCAGCAGTTCTACCTATTATATGAAACCCGCTAAACGACCCATAAGGCTGGCCCATCAGTACGCCATAACCAACGGCAATAAAGCCTGAAGCCATGAGTGCGCCAATTAGCCAATGCAGTTCTTTTTGCGATTTTATGAAAACAGCAAAAGGGATTACAAAAAGCATAAATTTGAATCTGGCTATAAATACTAGAGGGCCTAAGACTCCAGAAGAAGAAAATATAGAGAGAGCAAGACCAATCAAAAAAGGCAAAACTAGAAACAATAAATATCGTTGTGCCCGTAAAATATTTCTGTCATATAAAAATATATAAATAATTGATAAAAGTAACGCTAGTCCACCAAGTATGTTAATTAACGCCTTCGATTGAAATAGGATGAGTGAAAAAAGAACTAATGTAATTAGACCTGTTTTGCGTAATATAGATTCTACATCAAGTTTTACTTGAGAAAAAAACTGCATATTTATACCGATATCAATATCTACATAGATAGAATATTCCATTCATTCTATCTATGTAGATATTATAAAAAAAACCAATTAAATATTAAACAAATGTGCATATCAATATTTTTCCGATACTAGAGCTCTTTTTGTCTATAATCGAAGAAATGTGTGCGTTGTAATACGGCACGATAAATCGTCTTAACATATTCAGTGCGGGTATGCTCCTCTGTATTGGAGATGGTTATTAGTACTTCAATTGTTTAATCATAGAGCTTATTCTTGCCATCGGGTTGTGTTTTGAAGCGTTTGTGCACCCACATGTATTGCGCTGGGTATTTTCGTACAGCGCGTTCTATGCTGTTGTTAACAGCTTGCGCAAACGCTGATTTATCTTTGGGATCACTGCTTTCTAATTCGCTAAATTCAAGAATATAGCCACTATTGTCAAGCTTACGATAATGGGCAAGCATTAAAATTGGGGAGTTATTAAAGGTGACAAAATTACTGGCAGCAGTGACTGTCGATGCCCTTTGGCCAAAAAATGTAGCGAATACATTGCCTTTTGCGTTTAGGTCTTGATCAGGGGCGAACCAAACACATTCATTCTTTTTAAGTTTGCGAATAACCGAGCGAATATTTTTACGCTCAATTGGTTCACAATACTTTGAGCGCCCCTCTTTAATCGCTTCATCCAGAACAGCGTTGTTGTGTTGGCGGTACAAAGTATTCAACGCTGCGTTAGTATAGGAAAATAATAGTCCGCCTAGATCTAACGTACTGAAATGGGCGCCTAATAACATAACGCCTCGCTCTTCTTTTAGAGCATTTTGTAATAAATGTTGGCCGATAATTTCAACACGATTATCAAACATTGATCTATCTGCATAATGAGCCCAAGCGGTTTCTACTAAACCTATGCCATTGGCGATAAATATGTCTTTAACCAGCTGTTGTTGTTCATCACAAGATAACTCAGGAAAGCATAAACGGATATTTACTTGGGTAACTTTGCGCCTTTTAACGGCAATAAGACGGATGATATTACCAAGCAGAGCACCTACCTTGAGTCCTGTTTCAAAAGGGAGCTTTGCCAAGGTGCGGATGAGTGCAAGAGTTAAGAGCGCGGGCCAATCTTTTTTTTGATCATTCACAGTAGTTAAAGGCTTTCCAATCGAGAATTAAGTTACAATAAAGTTTATTATCCTAGATTCGGCGATTGAGCGCAAAAAAGAAGTGTAAGATATTGGTGTGCATAGCGAAGCAGAAAAATTCGAAGTCACCTTATTGGTGTTGAGAAGTTTTTCTGGTTTGTTAGGTGCATCAAGCGCTGTTGCTTACTTTTGTGTTCCAACTGCTGAATCTAGGATTATATTCAGTTGATCGATTAGGTGCTATCCCCAGCGCTGTTTTGTTAAAAATTTATAGGTTGAACGTATTGAAAATCACACCATGGCAAATCTATAGACGCCTATTAAGCTATCTTATACCTTATATAGGTTTCTTTTCCCTTAGCATCTGCGGTTATATTCTCTATGCATTAACCCAAACAGGTTTTGCGGTACTCATGGAGAAAATTGTCTCAGAAATGGATGCGCCATCAGGAAATGCCTATATTGTTTTACCACTGGCGATTGTCTCCATTACTTTTGCCCGTGGGCTTGGAAGTTTCATCGGCACTTATTGTTTAGATCGAGTGGCTTTTAATGTTGTCTATGAGCTTAGAAAAGAAATATTCTCCTCAATACTGCAATTACCTCGACAACAATATCTACAACAGGATTCAGGACATTTTTTAGCGATCTTAATTTACAACGTTGAGCAGGTCACCTCCGCTTGTACTTCTGTGGTAAGAACCTTAGTTCGAGAAGGCGCGACTGTTTTGGGCTTAGTAGGCTATTTATTTTACTTGAACTGGCAGTTATCTCTGCTCTTTTTTGCATCAAGCCCTTTTATTGCGATAGCCATCAGTATCGCCTCCAAGCGATTTCGCAAGCTGGCTAAAAATATGCAGAGTTCAATTGGCGATATAACACATGCAGCGACAGAGAGTTTACAAGGTAACGAAGTAGTAAAAACCTTTGGTGGCTATGAGAGTGAACTGGCCCGATTTAACCAGGCGAGTGATGACTTTAAACGTCAATCTTTAAAAATGACGGTAACATCTGCGTTAAACTCTCCCGTTGTGCAAATGTTAGTATCAACTGCTTTGGCTATGCTGATATTTGTCGCACTGTATCCCGGTTTCATGGTGCAGATGCCAGGCAGTGAATTTGTTGCTTTTTTAATTACCGCGGGGCTTATCGCTAAGCCGTTACGTGCCTTAACAGATATAAACGGACCGTTACAGCGTGGTATTACTGCGGCAAATAGTCTATTTGAAGTGATAGATTCTGAATCTGAACGGGACAACGGAGACGTCCTTGTTAAGCGTACAAAAGGGGAGTTGAGCTTTAAACAGGTTTGTTTTAGTTATACGGATAAAGCTGTACTCAAAAATATTGAATTTTCAATGAGAGCCGGTCAAAGCGTGGCATTGGTCGGTCGATCAGGCAGCGGTAAAAGCACTTTGGCTAATTTAATCCCTCGATTTTTTGAATGCACCAGTGGGAAAATTACTTTAGATGGTGTGGCGATTGAGGAATATCAATTACAGAACCTTCGAGAACAAATAGCGATTGTTAATCAGCAAGTGGTGCTTTTTTCTGGCACTATAAAAAGCAATATCGCCTATGGTAGCTTATCTGATAAAACAGATGAAGAGGTACAAAAAGCATTAGAGACAGCCAATGCAACGGAATTTGTCGATAAATTACCTCAGGGGATAAACACCCCTCTGGGAGAGAAAGGCCTGATGTTATCCGGCGGTCAGCGCCAGCGCTTAGCCATTGCTAGAGCTATTTTAAAAGATGCGCCAGTGCTGATTCTAGATGAGGCGACCTCGGCGTTAGATAATCACTCAGAGCGTTATATACAGCAAGCTCTGGAGCGAGTAATGGAGAATCGAACGACTTTAGTGATTGCGCATCGATTATCGACCATCCAAAATGCCGATCTTATCTTAGTGATGGATAACGGAGAAATCGTTGAGCGTGGTACCCATCAGCAATTGATAGAACAACAGGGCTTATATGCGCAATTGCATCAACAAGGTTTTGATGAGCGTTAACTATCAGCATTTGAATATACATATAGGAGAGAGCACCCGTGCTTGAATTAAAAATGCCAGAATTTGCCAAGACCCGTATCTTAGTGGTTGGCGATATTATGTTAGATAGATACTGGCACGGTGCGACAGAGCGTGTGTCTCCTGAAGCCCCAGTACCCGTGATCAAAGTAGCAGGTCAAGACGATCGCCCAGGTGGCGCAGCTAACGTCGCGTTAAACACCGCAGCGTTGGGAGCAAGTACACATTTATTAGGTTTGGTTGGCCAAGATGAAGCGGCGAATGTACTGGAAAGCAGATTAACAGCCGCGGGTGTAGCTTGCGATTTTAGTCAAACAACCTCAGAGCCTACAATCATGAAGCTGCGCGCCATTAGTCGCAACCAGCAGCTATTACGGATGGATTTTGAACAGCGCTTTAGCAGTGAATATGCTCAGGTTATTAGTGATTCAGTTGCTCGTCAAATTGAGTCGAGTGATGTGCTGATTATCTCAGACTATGATAAAGGGACATTAAGTGACTGCCAAAATATTATTGCTCAGGCAAAAAAGCACAATAAATTAGTGTTGGTTGATCCAAAAGGTAGTGATTATCGACCTTACAAAGGGGCCACTTTATTAACACCCAACATGTCGGAATTTGAGACTGTCGTTGGTAAATGCCACACAGAGGAACAAATCATCAGTCGTGGCAGTGCACTTATTAAAGCGCTAGAGCTAGAATGTCTGTTGATTACGCGTAGTGAAAAAGGGATGACACTACTGCAAAAAGAAGGCACAGAAGTGCATTTTCCCGCCCGCACGCACGAAGTCTTTGATGTCACAGGTGCAGGAGATACTGTGATATCGACGCTAGCGGCGGCATTAGGTGCAGGAGAAGAAATGCAAAACGCCGTAGCCATCGCGAATATGGCTGCGGGTATTGCAATTGGTAAGCTTGGTACTTATGCAATATCAGGCCCGGAGATCCGACGTGAAATTGCCGCCAATCAGCGTAGTGCTCGTGGTGTTGTCAGCGAGGAACAGTTGGCTATCGCGATTGAAGATGCCCGTTTAGCGGGCGAGAAAATTGTTTTCACCAATGGTTGTTTTGATATCTTGCACGCAGGGCATGTGGGTTATTTAGAGCAGGCAAGGCAGTTGGGTCAACGTTTAGTTGTCGGGATCAACAGTGATGCTTCAGTTAAGCGATTGAAAGGAGAAGGGCGACCCATTAACACAGAAGATCGCCGCATGATTGTGCTTTCAAGTTTAGAAGCTGTCGATTGGGTGGTGTGCTTTGATCAACCAACGCCGGAGCATTTGCTCGAGTTAATTCGTCCTGAAATTCTCGTTAAAGGGGGAGATTACGGCATTGAAGGTGTTGTAGGTGGAGGTTTCGTTCGCAGCTACGGCGGTGATGTGCAAGTGTTATCGCTACTTGATAACTGCTCTACTACTGCTATTGTTGAGCAGATTAAAGGCGACGAATAATACGTTTGAGCGATAATTCATCTGCCACTTAACATGGTGGATGATTTTTCCTTAAGAACAGAGTATTAATCTCAGTGCCTATGGAGACGAGAAGCCATTTCCTCGTTTCTTCTTCATTGGAAATATAATCAAATTGCAGATCTTATTCCAAGATGTGCTTTTGCACGCTATTTTCAATGACATGCACCGCGAGTTCTCAACCACTCTGCTCATACCAATCCAATTTAGTTGCTTTGCTGGTATTTATTTCTCACCGTCCATAGCGATAGCGTTTCTAGAGTTGTTTTTACCTTTATATAGCGCTTCATCGGCCGCTTGAATCAGCAACATAGGTGAATTTGTATCATTGGGGGTAAAGCAGGAAACACCTTGGCTGACAGTGACAATTTCAGCAACACTAGAGCTGTCGTGAGCAATGGCTAAATCCATAATCGCATTGCGTATTTCGAAAGCGATTGTCTTGGCTCCTGCTAGGTCGGTTTCAGGCATCAAAATAACGAACTCTTCTCCGCCGTAACGACAGACCGCATCGTAGGGTCTACTCATGGTGTTTTGCAGTGCTTCAGATATTTTCCTTAGAGCCGAATCACCGGCTAAATGGCCATATCTATCATTAAATGGTTTAAAAAAGTCTACATCTAGCATAATCAGTGCAATAGATTGATTGGTACGAGAACTACGACGCCACTCCTGCTCGAGCAATTTCTCAAACTCTCGACGATTATTGATACCTGTTAAACCATCAATGCGCGCTGATCGCTCGAGAAAATCTCGTGATTTTTTTAGCTCTAACATCATGCCAATACGCGCTTTTAATATGCCAGACGATCGACCTTTAGTAATATAATCAGCAGCGCCTGCAGAATAGGCAGAAAGTTCTAAAGCATCATTATCTTGACCACCGATGATGGCGATGGGCGTATAGCTGATTTTCATGCGTTCAATAAAGCTTTGATAACCGCGTAGTAAGTCGTTCCAGTGCTCCTCTGCGTGTAAAAGAACTAAGTCAGGCGCATACTCTTCTGAGTCAAATAGCTGCTTGAGCTCTTCCATGGAAGCGGGAAGGAGTAAATTATACTCTCCGCGAATAGATTCTATCGGTTCCCACATTGCGCTAATCTTATCAGTACATAGAATGGCAATTGATCGCAAACTGGATGAGCGCTGTAGCTTAGAGGAGTTGTGTTGTAAATTATGCGCTTTCCCTGCAAAAAACAACTCTATCTCAGTAATACTGGGAAGCCCCAACAGTTTTCGATTATCAGCGGCAACAATAGCAGGTATTCTCGAGCCTACTTGGCTTTTGTCCCACTGAGCTTGCCATTGTTCGAGTTGCTCTTCGCTGTCCTCCTCTACTTCTAATTCTAGTGGTAAATCTGCCTGTTCAATACATTTGAAAATGACACTGGGGCAGGAAATGTCTCGGCCATCTATCCACAGCGCAGTATAAAAGAGTTCACGCAGTGCGTTAGCCTTTTTAATATCAATGCTTTGAGCCGCAATAATACATAAAATAGCAAAGCGACTATCGGGGCGTTCAGGCGGTAGAGCAAGTGGAACTTCTTCAGCGAGAGAGCGAACGGCAAATACATCACTGGCCAGTTCTGTGAGAATTTCTGGGCGGTTACCGTAAAGTCCAAGATCAGGGGCGTGTTCAACAAGGCGGAATTCAACGTTATCGAATAATGATAGAGTTTTTAACTTCTCATGTAGCGCATAGCTATAAGGGCAGTTTAAATCGCCATAGACGACGTATTTCTCCATCGTTAGTATTCCTGTGGTTAGCTATCAGCTTCTTGGGCTGGTTAAAAAACATGCTCAATCACGATCATAGCTGTATTTATTACGAATTAAAAATGAACAAATTTTGGGATATATTATTATATCGACTACTGTGCCATAAGCTTTTGCTATTTTGATAGATAATATATTAAAAACATAGTTTCAGATACGCTAGATAAACCGTGAACAATGCTGCTATCGCTATCATTTATGGAATTGAGTATGCAAATAGGGAGAGGATAGTCGTTAAACTGACTTGTTAAAAAAAGAAGCTATCGAAAAGAGGATCAAGCGAGTGTGCTAAATAAGTGACACTCGCCATTCGATATTTATATTAACCTAAATCGATTGCTCGACAGTGGTTTTCATGTCGTTGATACTTTGGTGGCGCACATTTTCACCACTGACTAAATAGATGATATGTTCAGCCATATTACGTGCGTGGTCACCGATACGCTCCAGTGATCGCAATACCCAAATAACGTTTAAGCAGCTTGAGATAGAGCGTGGGTCTTCCATCATTAAGCTCACTAAAGTACGCATAGCTGAACGGTATTCCTGGTCAACGGCACGATCACTTTTAGCAACTTTAAAAGCTTGTTCAATATCTCCGCGAGCAAAAGCCGTTAATACGTCTTTCACCATAGTGCGTACAAGGGTGGCAATGTGACGTACTTCTTGAAATCCGTGTTGTGATCCTCCACGATTACCTAATTCTACGCTCTGCCTGCAAATTCTGCTTGCTTCATCTCCCATGCGCTCTAAATCAACAACCGCTTTTGAAATAGAGACAATCAAGCGTAAATCTGATGCAGCAGGTTGGCGGCGAGCAATGATGCTAGTGCAGCGCTCGTCGATTTTAAGCTCCATCGCATTGGTTTGTACATCGATAGCAAGTGCTTCTTTTGCCTGTTGTACATCGCCAGTGAGTAACGCTTCAACAGACTGGTGTACTTGGCGCTCAACAATACCACCCATGGCTAATAGTTCAGTACGTACCTGTTCTAGTTCGTCGTTAAACTGTTGGGAGATGTGGCTAGTGTAACCTTCGGTGTTTGAGTCATTAATGGTCATTTTCTCGCTCCTAATTTAATCTAGCCAAATCGTCCGGTAATGTAATCTTCGGTCTGTTTGTGTTCTGGATTAGTAAATAAAGTATCAGTGACGCCAAATTCAATGAGGTCACCCATATACATGAAAGCGGTGTAATCAGATACACGTGCTGCCTGCTGCATGTTGTGCGTTACTATAATGATGGTAAAGTCTTTCTTCAATTCGTGAATAAGCTCTTCAATTTTCAAAGTAGAGATAGGATCTAGTGCCGATGCCGGTTCATCCAATAATAGTACCTCAGGTTTTACCGCAATCGTACGAGCAATAACCAAGCGTTGTTGCTGACCGCCTGAAAGGCCCAGTGCACTTTCGTGTAATCTATCTTTTACTTCATCCCATAGCGCGGCTGATTTTAATGCCCACTCAACGGTTTCATCAATCAAGCGCTTTTTCTTTACCCCTTGAATACGCAGTCCATAGGCAACATTTTCATAGATGCTTTTGGGGAAAGGGTTCGGCTTTTGAAATACCATGCCGACACGACGACGCAATTCGGCAACTTCAACATCTTTTCCATAGATGTTTTTATCGTCTAGAATGATCTCGCCGCCAATGCTGCAGCTATCAACTAAGTCATTCATGCGGTTGAAGCAGCGTAGTAAAGTTGACTTACCACAGCCAGATGGGCCGATAAAAGCCGTCACGCGGTTCTTAGGAATGTCCATAGTTACACCGTGAAGCGCTTCTTTATCACCGTAGAATACTTTTAAATCGCGAGTGTTTAGCATGATTTGCTCATCGGCAAACTTAAGGCTCTGCTGGTTTTTAATAATAGAGCTTAAATCGACGGTGGCTTTTTTAACGTGTGACATGATCTTCTGTCCTCTGTTCCTTAAGCGCTGCTTATACAGCACCTAAGTCAGTAATCTTTGTTGAAAAAATTAACGGCACTTACTCTAAATTAAACTTCAAGTGCTTTGTATTTTTCACGTAATTTGTTGCGGATAGCCACAGCGGATAAATTGAGCAATGCTATGACTAAAATCAGTAAAAATGCGGTGGCATAAACAAGCGGCCTAGCTGCCTCAACATTCGGGCTTTGAAAGCCAACGTCGTAGATGTGAAATCCCAAATGCATGATCTTCTGATCTAAATGCAAGTATGGATAATTCATATTTAAAGGCAGTGTGGGTGCAAGTTTTACTACGCCAACCAACATTAACGGCGCAACTTCTCCTGCTGCACGTGCTATGGCCAAAATCACACCTGTCATCATCGCAGGACTCGTCATTGGTAAAATAATTTTAAACAAGGTTTCAGCTTTGGTGGCACCCAATGCGAGTGATCCCTCTTTAATTGAGCTTGGGATTCGGCTTAAACCTTCCTCTGTCGCGACTATAACAACAGGAACGGTTAATAGTGCAAGCGTAATTGAAGCCCAAAGTAGACCGCCAGTACCAAAAGTCGGTGATGGCAATGCCTCAGGGTAGAACAGTTGATCGATCGATCCGCCTAATACATAGACAAAGAAACCCAGTCCAAATACACCGTAAACGATGGAAGGAACTCCGGCTAGATTGTTGACCGCAATACGGATTAAGCGAGTCATGAAACCTTGTTTAGCGTATTCGCTTAAGTAAACAGCTGCAACCACACCAAAAGGGGTGACCATGATAGACATCAAAATAACCATCATCACTGTACCAAAAATCGCCGGGAAGATACCGCCTTCAGTGTTAGCCTCACGCGGCTCCTCTGCAACAAACTCCCAGATCTTCTCAAAGTAGTGCTGCACTTTTTGTAGTGTATCCATGTTGTTAGCACGGAAAATACGTACTAAATTAGCAACAGGCACCGAGATGATGGCGCCTGTGGATACTTCTACGTCAATACTGTCGCGATTAATCTCACCATAAAGAGATATTAACCGGTCTTCTAATTTTCTATAGTCTTCTTTGAGCCTAGCGGTACTGCGCTCTATTTGTGCAAGCTCCTGTATATCATTATCACCGTCAATTTCCATACGGCGCTGTTTAAGCCTCAGTCTTTCCAGCTCATAGTTAATACTGCCAATATCGTCTTTTTCAATATCAAGAATATGCGCTTTTAGTTCAATTGCCCGTGCCATACTCTTATTAAGCAACACCCATAGCTCTGTATATTCGGAACTTGGCTCAAAACCCGTATGTGCGGCTATGACAGTGTCTTGTTGCTTAAGTGCGCGCAGGTAGCCATATAGGTTGCCCCACTCGTAGCGCTCAGCAGTGAATAACATTGCAGGGGTGCTTTTTTCACTTAAATTTCGCTCTAAAACCCAATTGAAATCGATACCGCCGATATCGCGATTCCCTGTCTTTATCAGCTTGCGCTCTAAGCTTTCAATTCCAGAGGCTACTTCAATGCCTGCGTCTCTCAATTGTGTAGCGCTGACTTGTTCTATTTGAACAATTTCACCGATTACCTTACGGCTATTATCTTTCTCGGTGTAAGTCGCTTGAATAACGTCAGCAGGCCAAAAGTGAGCGAGACCACGCGCACCAATTAAACCTATTAGGCTGACAACCATGATCATACAGATAGCCACGGCACCGGCATTTAACCAGATCCAAGGGGTACCAGATTTTACCCAGTCTTTAACGGAAGTTTTCATTTTAAATAATCCTAGCAACGCTTACAGCGAACCGTATTTATTACGTAATCTATGCCTGATAACTTCGGCACAAGTGTTTACTACAAAAGTGAATAAGAACAGTGAGAATGCGGCTAAGAACAGCACCCGATAATGAGTACTCGCCACTTCAGCTTCTGGCATTTCAACTGCGATATTAGCGGCAAGAGTACGCATGCCTTCAAAGATATTAACGTCCATAATCGGTGTATTACCGGTGGCCATTAATACGATCATAGTTTCGCCAACAGCACGTCCCATACCCACCATTAAAGCGGAGAATATTCCCGGGCTGGCGGTCGGTAAGACCACTCTAACAAGTGTTTGCCAAGGCGTTGCACCGAGTGCGAGCGAGCCATAGCTTAAATGCTTAGGGACTGAGAAAATAGCGTCTTCTGTGATAGTGAAAATAGTCGGTATAACCGCAAACCCCATCGCGATGCCTACAACTAATGCATTACGCTGATCAAAAGGAATACCCGCTTCTTCGGTGATCCAGTGGCGCAAATCTCCGGCAAAAAATAGATCTTCTACATTTGGGGCAAAGTGGATACTAAATAGCGTCGCTAATATGACAACAGGAATCAGTAGTGCTGCATCCCAGCCATAGGGCATCATATTTCTGAATGATTTAGGTAAATTCGCCCAACCAAAGCCAAAGCCGAGTATGGCTATTGGAATGCATAATAAAGTGAGGAAAATACCGGCCAAGTTGTTTTCTATAAAAGGTGCAAGCCAAAGACCTGCTAAGAAACCGAGAATAACGGTTGGTAATGCTTCCATAAGCTCGATTAACGGCTTCACTTTGCGACGCATAGCCGGCGCCATAAAATAGGCGGTATAGATCGCGCCACAAATTGCCAAGGGTGTTGCCAGTAACATGGCATAAAATGCGGCTTTTAGGGTGCCAAATGCCAGCGGCATTAAGCTGTATTTTGGTTCGAAATCATTGTTAGAAGCCGATGACTGCCAAATATAAGCTGGCTCTTGATAGCCTTCATACCAGACTTTATCCCACAATGCCTGCCAGGAAATGTCAGGGTGTTCGTTGTCGATAGCCCATAAAGTAATATGGCCTTTTTGCTCCACTAATAATGCATTTGAGCGCGGTGCATAAGCCATTGCCGTAACGGTATCTTGCGCAATGTTTTCGCTTAGTACTTTGCGATTCGCTGTCGCGTTGAATAAATAGAGCTCGCCGTTTTTATCTATAGCAGCAAAGCCTTTGCGACGGTGCTCCATGGCGACGACTCCAACAGCGCTAGCAGTGGTTTCAAAATCTCGTATTCTTTGCAGTGTCCATTGAGAGTGATCGTCTCTGACAAGGAACCACTGTGAAAGCACCCCTTGATCATCACCGATAATGAGTGAGTTATTTCCCAGTAGTAAAGAGAAGCTAGTGATCTTCCCCGTTGTTGCCTTTATTTTTTGTATTGATTTCTTGCCTGCATCAGCCTGTAAATCATAGAGGGTGACTTCTCCCTGAGCTTCAGTGGCGAGTAACCAGCGTTTCCCTGGAAGCAGTAATAACTTACTTGCATCACTCTTTATAGAAGGGTGTGATTCGGACTGGGTCGTTATTTCTAACTCTTCTGTGAGTAGGTTCTCTTGCGCACTAATATTCGTTTGCATTAACTGACCATGACTACTTGCGAGAATGCTCCAATTTTCATCTTCGTTAGAAATAGTTAGCAAGTCTATTTTTGCATTGGCGACTTTGATAGGAGTCTCGCCTAATGGATAGCTTAATGATGGCGTTATTAAGCGTGCGCCATCAGGGTAAGTGCTGGCATATTGATGCTGAAAAACAACGACTTCGCCATTGTCGTAGCCGATGGCAAAAATTCTTGATGATTCTGAAACAATGGCAAAACTGCTGGCTTTTGAGTCACTCGGGCCATTAATTCGCTGTTGCGAAATGACCTGGCCGTCTCGGGTGTTGAAGAAAACTGCCTGTTGCGCATCATTGATACGAAGGCCGATTTCTGCCTGTTCTTCAACCGCTAAATAGAGAGTTTTTCCACCACCGGGGCTTAGGTATTCAACTTGACTTGACTCTATAAATGGCCAGTGCTCAATACTTGCCGCTTTAAAAAGTGGCATGATTTCCCAAAGTAGGTAAAAGAAAATTAATAGTATCGCCACGATAATACTCATTCCGCCGGCGGCGATTGAGTGGGTCGCTAAACGATTTTTAAAAGCCCGAACTTTACGATTTCTCAACATGGGCGCTGTGTTGAAATCTAGATCAGGCTTCTTAGAAGTTGATGGAGTACTCATACTCATTATTCCAATTATAAAGATATAGCGTCAATATATTATTTTTATGTGACAGAATTGTTACAAGAAGATTTGCGTCTCAAAAAACGGCTAATTTCATTCATGACCGGTAGGTTAACACGACTACTAATGTCTGATTTATAGTCTATTATTAGTATAGGTTAATGTTGTCCGGTAATAATAATGAGAGACGAGTATGAAAATAAAAATGATTGGCGCGATGGTGTTAATAACCTGGATATCGCCGGTATTTGCTGCTCAGCCTTTGCTGTTTAATACCACAACCACTGGATTTCCACCCTTCTTTGTAAAGTCACTAGAGCTGGAAAGTGGCATTATGTACGATGTGATGCAATACATTAGTCAAAAGCATGGTGTAAAAATAGAGACAGTGGGTTTGCCAAAAAAACGGATAAGAAAGCAGTTTGATGCTGGGCTGCTTGATGCAAATGCATCCGCGAAAGAATGGATCAAAGATTCTCACCAGTATATTTACACAGATGTCGTTATTGAGGTGCGCGATGTGATGTTTTCTTTGAAAAAAAAACCTATTAGCTTTAACAGTGCAGATGATTTAATCGGCAAAACAATCAGTACACATCACGGTTATCACTACCCAAAACTGCAACAGTACTTTACTGACGGGCGTATTAAAACAATACCTGAGCGAAACGAGTTAATGATGCTTAAAGCTGTGTTGTTTCAACGCGCCGATGCAACGGTGATTAATGAAACGGTGGCTAATTGGATCATAAAAAATGAACCGACATTAGAAAACATGTTTGTAGCGTCTAAGCTCGAAGTCGACAGCTTCGGTTATCGTATTATGTTCACTAAAAAATGGCAGGTCTTTACTGATGCTTTTAATCGTGAATTGGCAATAATGAAGAGAAATGGAGCCCTGAAAAAGATTATTGATAAGTACACACAGTAAGAAAGAGAGGCATAAGCCCCTCTGTCTTGACTTAAAATCTAAATATTATAAACCGAGTGCCTTCATTTGCTTTTCTACAACTTTAGCAGGTAGTGGAATATAGCCATCTTTGACTACCACTTCTTGACCCGATTTTGACATAACCATTTTCAAGAACTCACGCTCCATTGGGGGAAGTGCCTGACCTGGCTTTTTGTTTACATAAACGTATAAGAAACGAGCAAGAGGGTATGTGCCTTTAACTGCATTGTCAGGAGTCGCTGCAATGAATGCTCCGCCTTCTTTCTTCGCTAGTGGTAATGCACGTACTGAAGAAGTTTTGTAGCCTATACCTGAGTAACCGATACCATTTAGGGACGTTGATACAGACTGCACAACTGATGCAGAACCTGGTTGCTCGTTTACATTGTTGCGGTAGTCTCCTTTACAAAGCGCTTTCTTCTTGAAGTAACCGTAAGTACCCGATACTGAGTTGCGACCAAAGATCTGAATGTTTTTAGACCCAATGTTACCGACTAGACCGACGTCGCTCCATTTAGTGATATCAGTTTCGCCACCACATTTACGTGTAGAGGAGAAAATAGCATCAAGTTGCGTAATGCTCATGCCTTTAACGGGATTGTCTTTGTGTACAAATACAGCCAGAGCATCGATTGCAACAGCAACAGGTGTTGGCTTGTAACCGTATTTCTTTTCGAAAGCAGCCACTTCTTTGTCTTTCATTTTGCGGCTCATAGGGCCCATGTTCGATGTGCCTTCTGTAAGTGCTGGTGGCGCAGTAGAAGAACCGGCTGCTTGAATCTGGATATTGATGTTAGGGTAGTGGCGCTTGAAAGACTCAGTCCAAAGTGTCATTAAGTTAGCAAGTGTGTCTGAGCCAACACTTGATAAGTTACCAGATACGCCAGCAGCTTTACTGTATACAGGCAGATTCTTGTCTAATAGGTCTGCAGCATTTAGCGTTAGTGCTGAAGTACAAAGCGCGGCCGTGGCCATCATTTTCATCATTGGTTTCATGCTAAGCTCCTGAAAGCTAATTTTTAAAGTTAATTAAGTTTATTTCACAAGTTGATGGTCGTTACTTTAAAAGGTCAATGTGACAAAGATGTGACAGTGTTTAAAAATACAATGTTTTAATTTATTTCACTTATTTTTGGAGTCACGATGCGTGATTTTTTATCTAGAAGCGGTTTTTCTTGATGGTCAGCATGCGTTAATTGCATATATAATGTCCACGCATTCTGCTTCCGTCATCTTAATTCGTTATTAAGCTGCGTTGTTACACTCGGGATCAGATTAAATGAGACTTGCGCAAACTTAATTATTGTTATGTCCTGCTCTCTAAATGATTATATTCAAGTAGTGGTAATTGCGATGGAAGATTCTGATCAACCTTTAGCGCCTTCGGGTGAATTGAGTTTAATGTTACCTGCGGATTCTCAGGCGACCAATATGTTTGGCGATGTTTTTAGTGGCTGGGTTGCTGCAAAGGCTGTGCTTGCCTCTGAAATTCGCTCTGGTGAAGTTTCAAAAGGTCGTGTGGCAACCATTTCTGTTGGCGCGATGGAGTTTATGTCGCCGGTACTTGATGGGACAGTACTGAGCTATTACACCCAAGTAATAGAGCAAGGTAACAGCTCGTTGACTATTAAAGTAGAAGTATGGGGCAAGTGTCCAGATGGCTCTGACTTGAGAAAAATATCTGAAACGCAGTGTGTGCAAGTGGCCATTGATGGCCATGGACACATACGCAGTTTGAGCTTTGGCCAGTAGGAAACAGACCAGTATAAGCTAGCAATTAAGAAAGCGTTGCAAGCTCAGCGCTTTTTCTTTGTGCTGCCAATAACGGATTATGTAAAGCTACCCGGATATTAGGCTGTATAACTTCTGTATTGAATGCTTTCCTTGAGAATACCTGCATTATTAACGGTTTAAAGAAATCCAAACTGAGATGTGGATAATCAGGATCAAAACTTGTTTGATCCCAATACTCACAAAAATACACCGCGTCTTCGTAAAAAGCATGTCCGAGAAACTGTTCGCGTGCATCTGGATCAGTGCCTGTCTGTTCGCCGTAGTATTTACGCTGGAAAATACCGTGTTTCTCAACCACCCAGCGACATTGCTCGCGCACATAAGGTGCTAGTACTATCGCGGCATATTGATCGTGATTGTAGGGTGCGTAAATATCGCCAATATCATGGATCAATACGCTAACAACCCAGTCGATATCTGCGCCATCGCGATAAGCGCGGGTGGCACTTTGCAAGCTGTGCTCCAAACGGGTCACTTTGTAGCCGGATAAACTAGAGTCTAGTTGATTAAGAGCTGTATATAGGCGCTCACCCACCTTGCTGGCGTATTCTCGCTCAAGCTTTTCCAAAAAATCGTAATCTTGTTTGTCACCATCGATCATACGGGTGAATTTTGCAACTTTTAACATGTCGGAAGTGTCCTATTGGGGGAACGATTGGCTACACGGTATAAGCTTTTTGGGCCGTCTCTGTCGATGTAACAACCTTGCAGATGGCGAATACCTTGCTGTGGGTTAAAAGCGGTACGCCCGTGCAAGATGCGGTTATTATCAAACATCATTAGCTCACCTTTATTGAGTTTAAACTTCTTTTCAAAGCGGACATCTGATAAAAGTTTACCTAAAATATTACGTGCCTTTTGAAATTCGGCGGTTTCAGTCTGAGAAAGCAAGGGTAAGTCATCAAGACGCGGGCTGTAATGGATACCGAGTACATTACCTAAATTATCTTGCTCAATCAGTGGATGGAAAGAGATTAACTCGCAATCTTGATCAAAAAAGCGAAAGCGTACAATAGTGTCTGTCAGTAACTTATACGCTTTAGGGTGCTCATTTTGTATCAACTTTGCGATGCTAAGGCTATCGACTAAGGTAGAGAATCCGCCTTGCGTTTGATTATCCAGGCAATGCAGTAGCTGTATGCCTGGTATCGGTTCACGATAAGGATTGTCAGTATGTGGACCAATAGCGTGAGGAGTATAGGCTAGATCATTGGCTAAGGGTTTAGAATAGACTTCAAAATAGCGGCCGAAATTGGTTTCTCGAACAAAACCATAATTCTCAGCAATATGTAGTAAGCTGTCTTTTTCGGTCGGTGTGTTATAAAAAGTAAGATAGCCGTAACGTAGAAACTCACTGACTGAGTGTTCGAACAAATACTGATTGTTTTGGACCTCTTGCCAATCAAAACGCACCGGAAGGTCATCCTCGGCACGCCAAGCAAAAGGTTTGGGTAAGCCGGTGTCGAAACAAGTCACTTGCTCACTTAAATAATCAGTAGTATAAGCACTAATATGCTTGTCGCTGAAGGTGACTTGCAGAGTGTTATTACTAAAGCTCGCTTGTTGAATAGACAAATTGGCAGAGCATAAATGTGGGTCCCATAGGCGTTGCTTGGTTTTGGTATCAACTTGATCGCACTCTTGAGAGCGCTCTCTAAGCCAGAGAGCAGGTAATTCAAATTCAGTACAGGCCTGTTCAAACATAATTTGCAGGCTATTGTTGTGTTCTTTTATTTGGATGGTCATGATGTGGCCATAGCGTTATCAATAAGGTAAGTGCGAATTTCACCACGCATCTGTGCCTGTGACTATTAGCTAAGTTCTAATGAAAACGATAAGAAAAACTTATGCAAAGACTGATCTCTAAATTACCGCCACACAAAGCACTGATCGCCTTTGAAGCGGTCGTACGTTTAGGCACTGTCACTGCTGCAGCAAAAGAGCTGACCAGTACTCAGCCTGCAGTATCTCAACACATTAAAAATTTAGAAGTTAATTTAAACTGTTTGCTTTTTTATCGCGCTGGGCGGTTGTTAAAACCTACGTCAAAAGGGCTGCAATATTACGATAGTATTGAGCCTTTATTAACAGCATTAGCGATGACTTCAGAGCGACTACGCCAGCATAGCAATGAGGATAATCAGCTCAATATTATCAGCAACAGCGGTATCGCGCATTTTTGGTTGTTGCCTTTACTACATGAATTACAAGCTCATTTTCCGCATTTACATTTTAATATCACGCTATCAGATAACATCCAAGAAGTGTCTAGTCACGCGTTGATTATTGATTTTGGCAAGCTTAACAGTGTTGCAAGGCAGCCGCTATTTATAGAACAAGTGTGTGCGGTAGCTTCATCCGATTACGCAAAAGAACACCGCTTGAATGAGTACTCACAGGTGACTGACATATTACAACACCCGCTGATCCACATGGATGAATACGATAAGCGCTGGTTGAATTGGCGAGATTGGATAAGTGCTTGCGGTTATCAAGATCGTATCGCGCAACCTAGTGTATTTTTGGGCAATTACAATTCGGTGATAACAGAGGTGCAAAAAGGTAATGGCATAGCTCTAGGTTGGCGCTGCCTGCTATCTACTTTACTTGAAAATCAGCAATTGCAAGTGGTGGGGGGTATGGTGGTGCAGCGTGAAGGCTTTGGCTATTTCGCAGATGCAAAAAACGCTCAATCAGAACGTTATCAACAAGTATTAGCTTACTTGAAAGAAAAAGCGGCAAATGAAGCGATTAACAGGTAAAAACTAAGACTGCTTTTGCCAAATGAGTAACTGATTATTCGCAGGCATATTGGTATCACTGATCAACTTAAGTCTTTGCTCCTTAGCAAGCTCAGAAATCACTTCGAAATCACGTATGCCGCTCAGAGTGTCTCTATTTTTTAACCATACATCAAATTGCCTATTTGAAGGGCTGGTATAGTCGCCTTGATATTTAAAAGGCCCGTAACAGCAAAAGTAGCCGGTCTCGGTTAAGTGACTACCTATATTGGAAAAGAGCGCCTGCATACTTCGCATGCTCATGATATGCAGAGAATTAGCGGTATAAATAAGGGAATACTGTTTATTCGGCCACCGGGCATTCACATCTAGCTCAATAGGTGTGGCTATAGTGCTTATCTCAGAGGCTGCAATATTTTTAGTTAAGCCATCTAACCATTGAGTTTGATCACTACATTGCCAATTTAAGTGGGGATGCGTTTGGCAAAAATGCAGTGCGTGCTGCCCTGAGCCGCTACCAATTTCTAACACGGAATTTGATTGAGCGAATATAGGCGCTAGCTGCTCGGCAATAACCTGTTGATTGCGGGTGCAGGATTCACTGTAATTGTGAATATTCATTGTTTTTTACGCGCGACATATACAGTACCGACAGAAGAGCCACCTGTCACAGGGTTATCAAATTCAACTAAGTGCGATGTCGCCTCACAAAAAACTTTGTTGAGTTGCTGATTAAAGCTCTCAATCGGATGCCCGTCAGACCACAGTGCAAATATTCCGTTATTTTTTAAGTGGCTGGCCAATTGTGTTAAGCCCTGCTCCGTATATAAATGCAGGTTACTTGGATTTAATACATGAGTGGGGGTGTGATCGATATCTAATAAAATAGCGTCGTACTTCTGTTCAGGTTTGTCTGGCTGGTAGCTGTTTTGGGTATCTTGGCTTAACGCGAAAAAATCTGCGTGTACAAACTCGCAGCGCGGATCAGAGGTTAGGCGTTCGCTCATAGGTACCAAGTGACGATTGTGCCAATCGATAACGCCCTCCAAGTAATCTACGACTGTTAACGATCCGACACTGTCGTGTTCAAGGGCAGCGGCTGCGGTATAGCCAAGGCCCAAACCACCAACCACGACATCGAGATTATTACCAGCAACTTGCGCTAAACCAATATTTGAGAGTTGATCTTCTGATTCATGAAATAAGCTCGTCATCAGAAAATCATCGCCGAGAATGATCTCAAAAATATCGAGATCACCAAATTGCATCATACGACGACGACGCAGACGCAAGTCGCCGATAGGTGTGGGCCGATAATCTAACTCTTCAAACATTAATGACATGCTTCTTCCTTATAAATATATTAATGATTTAGGCTGTGTCCAATTCATCTTTCCCAAGGGGCTGAGAATTAAACCCATGATGATTTAGGCTTCGCCTAAATCATCTCTATTAAACCGCTTCTAGTGTGGTAAAACCTAATACTAGCCATTTAATACCGACATCATCGAAGTTAACTTGCACGCGGGTTTTCGCCCCAGTGCCCTCAGCGCTAAGTACTATGCCCTCGCCAAAGCTATCGTGAAAGACCCGTTGCCCGATATGTAAACCACTATGTTGCTCTGCTTCTTGCGAGTACATACTCGAGCGTGGTCTGGCGGTTAAGGGCCGCGATACACTGGCGTTTAAACGAACTTCTTCCATTAACTCAACAGGGATTTCATTGATAAAGCGCGAAGGTCTATTGTAGCTTTCCTGCCCATACATGCGGCGTGATTCTGCGTAGGTAATGTAAAGGCGTTGCATCGCGCGGGTAATACCCACGTAACAAAGACGACGCTCTTCTTCCATGCGTCCAGCCTCTTCGGCAGACTTACTGCCGGGGAATAACCCCTCTTCAACACCTACCATAAAGACTAACGGGAATTCCAAGCCCTTAGCAGAGTGCAGTGTCATAAGTTGCACGCTATCTTGATTTTCATCTGCTTGTGCTTCGCCTGCATCTAATGCAGCCTGATCTAAGAAAGCGGCTAATGGAGTGCTTGGCTGATTCTCAATACCTTCATCTTCAGTGTGCATCCACTGGTGATTGAACTGCTTGGCAGCGTTGACCAGTTCTTCCAAGTTTTCGATGCGTGATTGCGCTTTTTCACCTTTTTCTTTTAAATGGTGCGGTATCAGGCCAGAAAGCTGAATACAGTGATCGGTTAGCTCTTCAAGTTTTGTACCTTCAGAGTCGCTATCAAGCTGGTTAACCAGATCTAAAAATCCCTGTAGGGCCTCGCTTGCTCTGGCCGGGATTTTTTTGTACTCAACCACTTCATTGGCTGCGCGCCACATTGAAATACCTTCTTCGCGTGCTTGGCTGCGAATAGCTTCAATGGTTCTGGTGCCGATTCGTCTGCTCGGTACGTTAATAACACGCTCCATCGCAGTGTCATCATCACGACTAGCGACCAAACGCATATAAGCGATGGCATTTTTAATTTCTAAGCGGTCATAGAAACGGTGTCCGCCATAAATCTTATAGGGAACACCTGCTCGGATTAAGCTTTCTTCCATCACTCGCGATTGCGCGTTAGAGCGATATAAAATGGCAGATTCAGCACGTAAGTTACCGTCTTCCTGCCATTTTTGGATTTGTCCTACGACAAAACGTGCTTCGTCCTGTTCGTTAAAAGCTGCGTATAGCGAAATTTTGTCGCCATCCGCACCTTCAGTCCATAATTGCTTACCTAGTCGTCCACTGTTATTGGCGATAACGGCATTAGCTGCGCCTAAAATAGTATTAGTCGAGCGATAGTTTTGCTCAAGTTTAACAGTGCTCGCCCCCGGGAAATGATCGGGGAAGTTTTGGATGTTTTCAATCTTGGCGCCACGCCAGCCGTAGATAGACTGATCGTCATCACCAACGGCCATTAGTTTGCGCTCATGACCGGTTAGCAGACGTAACCAAGCGTACTGGATCGAGTTAGTATCTTGAAATTCGTCGACTAAAATGTAGCGAAATCGTTCTTGGTAATGCATTAATAAAGCAGGTTTCATATCGCGTAGCAGTTCTAGGCAGCGCAATAACAACTCACCAAAATCGATCATGCCACCGCGGTCGCAGCTCTCTTCATAAGCTTGGTAAACTTTGACAAACATTTGCTGTTGCGGGTCATTGGTGCGCTCTATATGTTGACTGCGTAGCCCTTCATCTTTTTGCGCATTGATATACCACTGAAACTGTTTAGCTGGCCACTGTTTGTCATCGAGCGCCATGTCTTTACAAATACGTTTTAGCAAACGGTGTTGATCTTCGCTGTCCATTATTTGAAAATTTTCTAACAAGTTTGCATCACGCCAGTGCGTGCGCAAAATACGATGCGCCAAACCGTGGAAAGTACCCACCCACATACCTTGCGGATTAACACCGAGTAGGCTTTCGATACGCCCCCGCATCTCTTTTGCGGCTTTATTGGTAAAGGTTACCGCTAAAATAGAGTAGGGAGACATACCTTCGGTTTTAACCAGCCAAGCGATACGATGAATCAATACACGTGTTTTACCAGAGCCTGCACCGGCTAGTACTAGCATATTCTCTACCGGCGCGGTAACGGCTTCGCGCTGAGCATCGTTTAGTCCATCAATAATTGCTGTGACGTCCATAGGTAACCTTTTAATTAAGCGGGAAGCGTTGAGGGATTAGCACGGCGAAACTGCAAAATAGCGCGTAATTCATCAGGGTCTTTGATGACCATTTCAGAACTATCGCGACCTTCTTGTTCTACACCATAAGCGGGAATTAAACGCGAGAGCCAAAAGCGCATGGCGGCAGTTTGTGTCATTTGCGGCCAGACTTTACGTTCAGAGTCCGTAAAAGTGCGAACGCTGTTATAGGCTGCAAGTAGCGCTTGCTCTTTCTCATGGTCAATGCGGTTTTCGCCATCGCGACACCAGTCATTGGCGACAATGGCTAAATCAAACAGCATATAGGCGGTGGCAGAGTTGTATAAATCAATGATGGCATCTATTTGAGTGCCATTAAATAATACATTGTCGTGGAATAAATCACCGTGAATAACGCTCTGTGGTAATTCATTGCCGTGAGTCTTTAACAGGCTATCAAAGCGCGATACTTCATCTTGTAGCAGTAGAGAGTCCTCAGCGGATAAATGCTTTTGAATGTTAAGGCTCTCACGACGCCACCAATACAAACCGCGATGTGCGTTACGTTTAAGAAAGAAATCATTGCCGGCAATATGCAGCTGAGCAAGTTTGCTGCCGATTTGTGCACAGTGCTCAGAGGTTAATTCGTGCTGCTCTAAATGATGGCCAGTAAAGCGGTTTTGTAACATCGCTGGCTTGTTTTTGACTTGCTTGAGCGCAATGCCATTTTTATCTTTAGCCGGGGAGGGGACAGGAATACCTTTCTTGGCTAACCAAGTGGCGAGTTCAACAAAATATGGCATGTCATCCATGGTGAATTCTTCAAAAAGAGTAAGTACATACTCACTTGTCGCCCCTTCTTTATTCAAAGTGACAAAGTAATTGGTGTTTTCAATACCTCCTTCAATACCGCGAAACTTAACCAATTCCCCTAAGTCGTACTCTGCCATCAAAGCAGTAAAATCTGCTGTGTCTAAATGTGTATAAACTGCCACGCAATCACCGTTCATGCTGTAAGTGACCTCTGCATAATTGCTGTATTAAAAAATAGGGCGTTAAAAATAAACTCAATAAAGGGGAGTTAGGCGGAGCCTAACTCATCCGAAATGCTTTTTACCTCAGTAATGCCCTTAAGCAGGGGCGCACTGACTCGGCTATTTCGTCAATTTATGCCTTGCCTTATCTTCGTTCGCTATTTTATGCAGTGGTCTCGTTTAATCTAAAAAGCTAATCTGTATGAATATACAGCTTTTTTTCTGAGGTCGCCAATAAAGCCAAATAATACGGGGTATAAGGGTCAAGTACTATACTATTTTATGCTTTTCAGCGCGGATCTAGGCAATAATTAACTCATCGCTATGCGGTTTTTACCGTAAAGGATATACTGCTTGCTTTTGAATTTATTGGAATCATTTTATGTCTGCTCCTTCTCTGATCCTGGTCGACGGCTCTTCGTATTTATACCGTGCTTTTTTTGCATCCCAACAAGCAGACCTTAGAACCAGCGAAGGCTTTCCCAGTGGAGCAGTCCGTATTGTGACTTCGATGATGCGATCGCTCGTCAACCAATATCCAGATAGTCGCATCGCTGTAGTATTTGATGCCAAAGGAAAAACGTTTCGTGATGATTTTTATCCTGAGTACAAGGCGAATCGTCCGTCAATGCCGGATGACTTGCGCTCGCAGATAGAGCCTATCCACAATATTATTCGCGCGATGGGCTTCCCGTTGATTATGATTGATGGAGTTGAGGCCGATGATGTTATTGGTACCTACGCAGCACAGGCAACGGTAGCCAAAACGTCATTGTTGATCTCAACAGGCGATAAAGATATGGCACAGTTGGTGAATGAACATGTCACTTTGATCAATACTATGAACGATACCATTATGGATGTGGCGGGAGTCAATGAGAAATTTGGTATACCGCCGGAGCTGATTATCGACTATTTAGCACTGATGGGAGATAAGGTTGACAACATTCCAGGTGTACCGGGAGTTGGCGAAAAAACAGCACTGGCGTTGTTGCAAGGCATTGGCAGTATTGAAAACTTGTACCAAAATTTAGATAAAATCGCCGGTTTGGGTTTTCGCGGCTCTAAAACGATGGCAAAGAAGCTTGAAGACAACAAAGAGTTTGCAGAGCTATCTTTCTTTTTGGCGACTATTAAGCTGGATGTCGAAATGGAGTTATCCATAGGGCAATTGCAAAACCAGCCTGTGGATAAAGACGCGCTGCTAGAGCTGTTCACCACTTATGAATTTAAAAGTTGGATTAATGAGCTAAAAACCGGAGTCGTTAATGCTCCTACTAATAGAGCAGCTATTTCGAACACTATCGGTGATGAAGAAGATGAAGCTTTGCCTAGTGCACCTGAGAGCCTCGATTATCAGATTATCTATAGTCGTGAAGATTTTAATGCTTGGTTGGAAAAGCTGAAGAATTCGCAGTTATTTGCCTTTGATACCGAAACAGATCGGTTAGATTATATGGAAGCTGAACTCATAGGTTTATCTTTTGCAGTAACTGCAGGTGAAGCTGCATATGTGCCAGTAGCACATGATTATGTCGGCGCTCCAGATCAATTAGATAGAGCTTGGGTGTTAGAGCAGTTAAAACCTTTGCTTGAAAACCCAGCGCTTAAAAAAGTTGGCCAGCATATGAAATTTGATATGAACGTGTTGGCAAGATATGACATTGCGTTGCAAGGTGTTGAGTTTGATACCATGCTTGAATCTTATATCTTAAATTCTACCGCGACTCGTCATGATATGGACAGTTTGGCGAAAAAATACTTAGGCGTTCAAACGACCAAGTTTGAAGAACTGGCAGGCAAAGGTAAAAAGCAACTCACTTTTAATCAAATAGATATTGAACTAGCGGGACCTTATGCCGCTGAAGATGCCGATATAACCTTGCGGTTACATCATGCAATTGGCGATAAATTAAAGGCGATAGAGCCTCTCGCGAATGTCTTTCATGACATTGAAAAACCTTTGATTCCAGTGCTCGCAAGCATTGAGCAAAACGGTGCGCTGGTTGATCCAACTATGTTGGCGCAGCAGAGTATGGATATTCAAAAGCGGCTACAAGAGTTGGAAATTGCCGCTCATAAAGCCGCTGGTCAAGAATTCAATTTGAGCTCGCCAAAACAGTTACAAGAGATCCTATTTGAAAAATTAGGACTACCGGTGAAAAAGAAAACGCCAAAAGGCGTTCCTTCAACAGCAGAAGAAGTGCTGGTGGACTTGGCAGAAAGTTATGAACTGCCAAAACTGTTATTGGAATACCGCGGTTTAGCGAAACTAAAGTCTACCTATACCGATAAACTACCATTGATGATTAATGCCCGCACTAAGCGTATTCACACCTCCTATCATCAGGCTGTTGCTGCAACAGGTCGATTGTCATCAACAGATCCTAATTTGCAAAACATCCCTATTCGCTCAGAACAAGGGCGAAAAATTCGACAAGCATTTGTGACACCTAAAGGTTATAAAATGGTGGCGGCGGATTACTCGCAAATCGAATTGCGTATTATGGCGCATTTATCCGGTGATGAAGGCTTACTCAATGCTTTCACTCAAGGTGAAGATGTGCATAAAGTGACGGCATCTGAAGTTTTTAAGGTGCCTGTAGATGCCGTCACTGTTGATCAACGTCGCAGTGCAAAAGCGATAAACTTCGGTTTAATTTATGGGATGTCTGCTTTCGGTTTAGCAAAGCAATTAGGGATAGGCAGAGTAGAGGCGAAAGAATATATCGAGCACTATTTTGCTACCTACCCTGGTGTGCAAAATTATATGGAAGAAATTCGTGAAAAGGCACGGGATCAAGGATATGTTGAAACGGTGTTTGGACGTAGACTCTACTTACCAGGGATAAAAGCAAGTAACGCCATTATGCGCGCAGCAGCCGAGCGTACTGCTATCAATGCGCCAATGCAGGGAACAGCGGCTGATATTATTAAGAAAGCTATGTTGGCCGTTGATCAATGGCTTGCAACTGGCGAGTTTGATGCCAAGATGATTATGCAAGTCCACGATGAATTGGTCTTTGAAGTAGCAGAGGCTGAAGTGGCGAGCTTTAGTGAGAAAGTGCTAGAAATTATGCAAGATGCAGCCGCTTTAGATGTGCCGCTCATTGTTGAAGCGGGAATGGGTGATAACTGGGACGAGGCGCATTAATCAGTTTTGTCCAGAAGCGGGGCCGTAGCAAGTGCGACTAGATAGAGATGTCTATTTATTCTAAATGACTCTATTTATTGCTCGCTGATTGAGCCAGTGAGATATTCGCTGTAGATATCTATTTTTTGGATGGGAGCTAATTTAGCGCAAAAACCTTATTGAACGTTAGATTTTTACAAGTGATGTTCCATATAGGGTAATTTTTTCTCTATAGAAACCCATATCTAGTGTTTGGAGAAAAGAAAATTAGTTGTACTCCAATTTAACTCATTGAAAATAAGCTAATTTAAAATTAATTAATTTATTTCTCGGAAAATCTGAACTAATCAAAAATAAGCCGGTCATATCTATACAGCTTGAGTAACTTCCCCTTACTTAAGTTGTATACGTTATATATTTACTTAATGGCCTCAGTACAGATTTATTCATGAGTTATCCAAACAACTGTACTGGGGCAAATTTTTTCGTTTACTCTTCCTGATCATCAACCAGCCAAGTATCTAACTGATTTTTCAGAGCATCGACGCCGTCGAACTTTAATGCAGAGAAAGTTTGTACAGTGACTTTATCTCCAAGCACTTGCTTTAGCTCTTTTCTTAAACCTAATAACGTTGATTGTGCAGGCCCGCGTTTTAGCTTATCTGATTTAGTCAGCAGAACATGCAGTGGCACTTGCGTAGACTCGCACCATTGGATCATCATATGATCAAACTCTTTCATCGGGTGGCGAATATCCATGACTAGCACAACACCACGTAAGCTTTCACGTTGCTGTAGGTATTGATCAAGATGCTTCTGCCAGTGCTCTTTCATAGCGATAGGCACTTTCGCATAGCCATATCCGGGAAGGTCGACTATCCTTCTATTATCAATATTGAGGGAAAAGAAGTTAATGAGCTGAGTGCGTCCAGGCGTTTTAGAAGTACGCGCTAGTTTCTTGTTGTTAGTTAAAGAATTAATTGCACTTGATTTCCCGGCGTTTGAGCGGCCGGCAAATGCAACTTCAGCACCAGAATCATCAGGACATTGGCTGAGTTTGCTGGCACTGATCAAAAACTTAGCAGTGTTGTAAAAAATTTTACTTTCATGATCTGACATTAAATATCTTTCCCAAAATTGACCTAAACGACATAATTCGTTCCAGCTTGCAGAAATATTGTTGTATACTGCAGAAATAATAACCTTGCAGTAGATAGGTTTACTGCAGGTAAATAATAATTGGCTCTAATTGTACTATTTTGTGCGATTAAGAGTACAAATAATCGTGTATTTATGATGAGAGTGTCTGCTAACTATGAATAAGTTTCTTATCGGCTTGGTGTTGAGCCTTACAGCATCAACTTTTGTCTATGCGGCAGGTGATGCAGCAGCTGGCAAAGAAAAATCGGCAGCATGTGGTGCTTGTCATGGCGCAGATGGAAATAGCCAAATAGGTAGTTTTCCAAAAATAGCCGGGCAAAATGAAAAATATTTGATCAAGCAGATGGTTGATATTCAATCAGGTGCGCGTGAAGTGCCTGAAATGGCAGGACAGCTTGATGGTAAGAATGAGCAAGACATCGAAGATCTAGCGGCTTATTTTTCCAGTAAAGCAGTACTGGGCGGGAAGACAGCAAAAGATCAGTTAGAATTAGGCCAGAAGATCTATCGTGCAGGTATACCTTCAAAGGAAGTAGCTGCTTGTACCGCTTGTCACGGTGCTAAAGGCCAAGGTTTGTCGACGGCAGGTTTTCCAGCGCTAAGTGGCCAGCACTCAGATTACACGCAAAAGCAGCTTAAAAACTTTAGAGTTGACTCTCGTACTAATGATCCAAATGGTATGATGCGTGATATAGCATCGCGTTTGAGCGATGTAGAAATTAAAGCAGTGGCTAGTTATATCCAAGGGCTTTACTAGGTATAGCTAAATTGCGCTCTATTTGGAATATGAAATAGAGCATCTTAAAAAGCAGCTTATAGCTGCTTTTTTTGTGGGCAAAAAATGGTGAGTCGTTGTTGAATATTGATTAATAGTCGATATACAAAGAACTTTTACTCGAAAGCTTAGTCAGACAAAAGCGAATAAAAAAACTTAAGGATATCAAATGATGTATAAAAAATTAGTAGTGACAGCCTTGTCGCTAGCTTTCTCTGGCTTAGCCTTAGCTGCAGATTTTAAAGCGGGTGAAGATTATATAGTGACAGGTGTTACAACTAGTAATACAAATGCTAAAGTGCAAGTTTCTGAGTACTTTGGCTATTGGTGTCCGCATTGTAATAATTTTGAGCCTATGTTGGAAAAATGGGTAGAAGAGAAGTCAGGTGACATTGCGTTTGATAGAGTGCCTGTTGCCTTCAGTACCCGCGGTCAAAATCAGACCTTAGCGCAAAAAGCGTACTATGTAGGAAAGCAAACAAATACTCAGAAAGCGGTTGATGAGGCTATGTTCAGCTTTTATCATAAGTATGGTCGTATCGCGCCGTCATTTAAAAACTTAGATACAATTCAAAACGATCCCGTTGCTTGTAATGCCCAGTTACATAAACTGGTGGATAATGCGCAAAAGCAAAGCGAAAGCAGTAATCGGCCCTTTGATGTGGCAAGTGTC